>Ga0196901_1000244_pt1 | contig 29582 bp, 36 predicted proteins | sample CB_VirMetaG_FD_169099 | JGI IMG/M metagenome (GOLD analysis project Ga0196901, IMG submission 169099) | Freshwater to marine saline gradient viral communities from Chesapeake Bay - CB_1504_1 Viral MetaG (v3) (version 3) | ecosystem: Environmental > Aquatic > Marine > Coastal | place: USA... | reverse complement strand
GGTATTGTGGCTCACGTTCCAGCATCACTCCTCCTCCGTAGGGGTATCGGATAGGATGTCCTCTATTGTGTTCGTGATGTCATCTATGTCAGATGCAGCATCCACCACTGATAGACCTCTTGCCGCAGACAGCAGGGCTTCCCATCGCTTCCGCAGATCGGCCACCCTCGCCAGCTCCGTCTCGGCGGCAATGGCCCTGGCTTGCCATTTGTCGCGCTTGCCTCGCTCGATGTGGACAAGAGCCTCAAGCTCTGCGAGGCGGGCCTTCAGGTCGCCAACTCCGTGGTCATCGTAATGATTCATTATTTATTATCCTCCCAAAAAATTCGGCTGGGTCTTGCCCATGAGGAACCCAGGATAACGTAGCCCCTAAACTCTTGGCCACCCGCCACGCATCAGCCACAGCGGTCCCGTCATTGTCAAACATCACAACTCGTCTGCCGTTGGCCATGTTATCCAAGTCGCGGCGGTTATAATCAGGCAGACTTTTGCCACCCAATGCAACGGTGGCAATACCAGTATACAGCCAATGAACAATAGCGTCGAACACGCCCTCCACAATAACAACTTCATCACGCTTCTCCCAATCTGGCAACACGTACAACGGGTGCCTGCCCGGCGCAGTGAGATACTTGGGCCTGCCATCGTCACGATATGCCCGTGTATTCCAATAGATTATTTCTCCATGCTTATCGTAGTAAGGAATGATTACCCTTGGAGCACCCTCCATCTCTACGATGCCGAACTGTTCGGGCTTGTGTACCCCACGACCAGCCAGCCAGCGGCGGGCCATGTTGCCCAATGGTTTCCACTCTGGCAAATCCCTGGGGTACCATGTCGTCGGCTCGGCTGGGCGGAACTTCGCCAGCAGTTTACTGGCATCACTCAGTTGCACGGGCACCCTGCCCTTAGCCCCACAAGAAAAGCATAGCCACGCCCCGTTGTCTTCACTCTGGTAACACTTCCACGCCTTGCCGCATGACGGGCAGCGTTCATATACACGCTGATTACCGGACATCTTATACTCACCATGCGGTTCAACCATAACGGCCTCCGTTATACTGATGGTGATAGGCCCTTCCTATCCGCCAAGTTCTTGCGTCCTCTGCTATACCCACCACAGTTCTTGCAACGATACCGTTGGAACTTGGATAGGTTAGTGGCGTGTACCCTGGTTCCGTCCTTCACTACCCAGTCACTGCCACATTTGGGACAGGCAAGTTCACCATACCTGTCATCCATATACACTCCAAGGTTCGGGTGTCCATGATGCCATGCCCGCATCTTCAAGTAAACGTCCTCAAGAATCTGAACATCATTGGCGCAGTAGTCTACCATGTTCTTCCATGATGCCTTGTCACCAGACATACACCCTTCCCACAATGGGAACCCGTCATGCTTAATCTTACCTCCCACACCCAAGAACTGAGCGATGTAGTCCAGTTTATTACTACTGAAGGCGAACTCTTTCTTGGCTACCTTTAAGGTATCTATGCTACGCACTGGACTGTAGGGTTCAATGCCATGATAGACCATGCGTGTGTTGATCCTGGGCAGATCGAAAGCATCTCCATTATGGGTGATCACAATGTCTGCCCTATCCAGCAGGCCAGCCAGTTCCTCCATTACAGCGTAGTCATTTTCCTTGTCATCTTTGTACGTGTCGTAGTCTGGCAGTGCACAGGTCATGACTTCATCCTCGCCCAACCATTTGGCACACCAGCACAGCACGTACCAGTCCGTTACTATCATGTCAGTGTTGATGAACTGTTTGAACAGGCCCCATACATAAGCCATAGTAGGGGCAGTCTCAATGTCCAGCACTAGAATCCTAGGAGTTTTCATTGTTTAAATCCTTTAGATAATTTTGTACCTCAGCTAAAAAGTTTGCTGTCTCCTCTATAGTAGGGGAAGATGATTGTTTATCCAAGCCAAGATACCACTGTGACCTCCTCAATAAATCTTTAAGAGTCATCATCTGCGACTTTATTGTTTCCTCTATCGAAGATAAGTTTTCCTCCATCATCAACACCAATCCCTCTTTGTAGAAGATTATTAATTAAGTTCATCCGTGCCCAATAACTAGCATCCGCTGAATCAAAACTCTTGTCATTCAGTCCTTGCCTAAGATGCCGTAGATGTTCCTCAATAACTTCAACCAGTTTATACACTGCTAATTGTCGTTGCATTTTTTCGTGCCTGTCTGGTCCTGTGAACTCAAATGAAATCCTCATAATTCTAACCTCCTACTTTTAGTATACCATATTTGGTATCCATTGTCAAGAACTATTTTCGCTTGATGTCATATATAACCCAGGCCGCTAACAGTATTAACAATGGGGGGTTAAACAGCCCGACCCAAAACAAAATGCTGTACCCTATCCCCCTAACCATCGTCGTCCTCCCCGTCTTCTGAAAGAACAGAATCAACAAACGTAGCCATGAAGGCGTTGTTGTCCGCTGTCTCTTGCATCTGCCAGAGAGTTAATAGCACTGCTCTCTGTGACTCATCGACAAAGGTGGATAGGGTGCTGCGCTCCATGTATTTCAGATCATCGTCGTCGTCTATCATGTGTGGTTGGTTATCTTTCGCCATCGTCATCCCCCTTGAACTCATACATCTGGATCTCCTCATTCCATTCCCACCCAGGCCACATAGGCTCAATGCTGGCCCGGTATTCTTCATCCTCACCATCCCATTCACGGCCACAATCTTCCCAAAATGTCGGCTCCTCAGGCTCCTCATAATACCAGCGATCATCGAACAGTTCCATTATACTTCCTCCCGTTTCATTCCCGCCTCAATCTCAGCAACCACTGCTTTTTCTAATCCGTAGAACTCTTCCAATACATCAAGGAGTGTATAGCTGAACTCCAGGGGAACATGTCCCGGTGTTCCCCATCCTATCCTATAGAAAACTTCTCTGGCTACTACCTTAATGTCCACTACCATTACAGCACCTCCACCACTTTCATGCGCTTGGCCAAATACCACAGCCCACCTTGTGCGTCAGGTCTGCGGTGCTCAGTGTAATGGTTGAACTCCACCTTCACCCACACTCTGCCACGTTCGGACAGGTGCGGTGCCTCTGGCTTGGGCATGATATGCCAGCCTGGGCGATGGGCGAACCCCTTGGTTGGATGGTCACCCGCCCACACCCACTTGCCAATGGGCACCCGTTGCGTTGTGTTAATAAACAGCGAGCCAAGGGTGCCGTCCTTGCGCTGGCGCATCAGCTTATACCCAATCATTGGTGGGCCCTCCTTACCGTACTTTTTATCCATAGCATCGGCCAAAGCATTAAATAGTTCAGCGCCCTGCCTCAAGTCACGCTGCACAAAGTAATATCCATCAATGGTTACTCGTACATCTTTATGCTTGGACTCGTATACTTTGATATGCGCCCCATGTATAGTGCGAACCTCTCCGCTTAAGCCTACGGGGCTTTCAATAAAGGCAGTTAGTCTTTCTAAGTATTCCATGTTACTTTACTTTCAATAGTAATATTACTTCCGTGATTAGAAAGTCCGGGCCAGTGAGATAAGTTCCTTCGTAGCATTGGCTTCCCAATCCTGGGTAGCCCATCCAATCGGACGGTCATGCGTTGCGTGTTCGGTAATACCCTGCGCCACAGCCCAGCCAGTGTCACCAAGCTGGGTAATATTACTTTGAATACTACCCAGCAACCGGCTGCGGTACCTGTCCCCGACTTCCTCCAGCAACTGATCAACAAATCCCATCGGTGCGGGGATACCTGCCAGTAGTTGCACCACCTCCTTTTGATCCTCCACCTGTTGCATTACCTTGGCAATGATGGGGCGCACCATCTCATACACCCTATCGTATCCGATCTCCCCGACATGGCGCAGCTTAATCGACTCGCCTCGGATGATCACCGTCATGCCATTGGTACACACCACCCGCATCAGGCCAAGCCAGAACTCCAGTGACCCCAGGCCCGCATAGTGGTTCTTAATTTTCATACTTGGAATCAAATCGGACGGATCACCCGGTGCACGGAAAGCCTCTCCCGGCAACAGGATATCAATGGATGATTTGCCATTGGCATACATCGCCTTGCCTCTGCGCAGATCATTGGGCGTGTGCCCCAGATCAAACAGTGCGTCAGCCGTAGCCCTTACCACAGTAACATTCTGGACCAATGCGTGACGATCAGACACAGCACCAAGCTGGGTTCCGAACTGATCAACAATCCCATTGAACCGGAACGGAGTGTGTTCCTCATCCCTGATATCCAGGGGAACTGTCTTGGCCTTGACAGTGGCCACCTGCTCCCAGTCAGTAATATACTTTGCTCTTGCCATTAGTCTACCCACCTTTCAAATTTTGACCACAGCATACCCTCAACATCATTAGGGTCATCGAACCTCTCATTTGGATCATCCAACCTCCAATCTATATCATACTCATGTTCTGTGTCTACATGCATATTATAGAACTCATCATCATCATAGTCTACATACATATTATAGAATTCGTCATCGTAGTCTACATATTTTATGTCATTAACTTCACAGGGAGTGTGCTCCCGCTCAACCTTAGTGTCCCCCATATCTTTATACATTTTCGACAAGCTCTTTAGCTGCGATATTAATTCATCCATGATTAAATAGCACCCCTCAGTATGCTCTCTGTGATACCCAACTCCCATATTAAAGGCTCCCACTGGGGACACTTCCTCTAGCTCTACAATATCAGAATAGCTTCCCATTTCTACCGTAAAATATTTTGTAACGTGCTGGTACATTTCACCAAATCCGTACAAAACACAGCCAGTACCCCGTCTATCTAACTCTACTATCCAGTTATACTTATACAGATTAGCCTGCCCAAGCATATCTATTGTGCTGTGCCCTATCTCCTCATCATCCGTTAATAGAACATCTGCTGTAATTCCATATTCCTTCAGCATATTCATAGCTATGTAACACCCAGCCCTATCATCCAAAGCAGAGGATATTACTTTGTCCTTAGAAACACTGTGTACCTTGCCGGAACAATGGTGATCTATATGCGCCACGGCCAGAATATTACCGCCGTTGTCCTTGAATCCAAGGTAAGATCCCCTATCGTTTACAGTGTAATAGTCACACAGTCCAATCAATTCTTCCCTTGTCATGGCACAGTATCTTGCAATCCCCTGTGCATGGGCTTTCTTACTTTTCTTCCGTATCATCTTCTTCCTCCTCTGGCAAGCAATCATCGCAGTAACATTTCCCATCATTTCCTTCTGTCACTTCTCTATCAGCAAATAACTCCCCACAATCGTCACAGACAGTATAGTTATCAGCCCGGCATTCCGGGCATACCTCTCTGCTATCGTTGGTAAGGTATGCATCGTCCCTGAAAACTGTGGTCCCGCAATCATAGCAATGGGCAAACATTTCATCGTAACAACACTCACAGTACAAACCATCATCGGTACTGTACAAGGTATCTTCAGTTAATCCGGCTCCACAATTATGGCACTCGTAAGCATAGTCCCCATTTATCGGCCCGCCATCTGTACAATCCAGTTCCCATACATGGAACCCATCCGGGCAATTGCACGACAGCCGACATTTGCTACCATCTTCCACCATATAGGCGAACGTGTCCATATAGGGCCAATACCCATTACTAGATGGGTTTACTGTAACCACTAGCTCCTCTGCCGGGGCCGTCAACTGGGTATATGCGCCGTGCTGGAGCGCATACTTTTTAAGCGCACTTTCCGCAGTAAATCCCCCATAAACCCTATCAATAAACCTACGCCCACTGTCCAGGGACCAGCATAGTGCCCTTCCCAAAACTCTGTCCTCATTTCTGACCAAAAGCAGAGACACAGTGGAGGGATTGTCGGCGTACACTTGAGTGTATTGTGCTGACCCTCCTGTCATGCATGACCTGCCTCCTAAGCACCCCTGGTATGCTTTCACAATGTCCTTGCCCACAAGCTCTTCCACCACAAACTCTGTGGTAGCTACGGCATTACATGCATCGCAGATATCTGCAATGGCCCAATCTTCCATATCCGGGAAGCGTTGCCGGACAAGTCGACCAAACTTCATCTTCACCCTTTTCCCCAGAATTTGGGCATCGTTAAAGGGATCCTCTTTATCCGGCTTTCCCACAGAAACCATGGGCCAGGTTTCTTCGGCAGAGAGTCCGGCCCGCAGATCATACAGAGTTGGCTTCCCGTCCGTGTGATTGAAGTAAGTATGCCTTCCCGAACTAGTGAGGTCATTACGCAACCTATTCAGGTCCGGCATCGCTCTAGGGGCGATAATAGACTCTGTCTCTGTCAACATATGGCAGAGCATATTGTGCTGGTCCTTTACTATAAGAAAATCACTCACTGTTCTTCCTCCTTCAAATTGCGGCACAGGCGATGTCAAGCCCTTTCCTGGTTGAGGATTTCATCCAGCTTGGCAACGAGAGCAGAGTATCGGGTTGCCATGATATTACCCCTTGTCGTAAGAGATTTCGTGAATGGTTTTGTCCCAACATTGGCGACAGTCCAAGCACTTGTGTCCTTGCTGTTTGGATGGGCACCTTACCCCCTTTCCGTTAACCGTAGAGATTGTCCAGCCCATGTTAACACAGGCGTGAAAATTGTCAAGTAAGTATTGCACATTTTCTTTTTCGGAGTATACATTCTCAAGGCCATTCCAAGTTCCAACCATCGGTGCTGACACCCGTATATTAAGATTGTCTGGCATATTCTCCGGCTTATATTTTTGCAATAGCAGGTATTCTTTAGTCGGTATCCAGAAACTGATCCAAGGCAATTCCCTAGCAATATAGATTAGATTATCAAGATCACGCTCTCCTTGCAAGTCCCCGCTATCAAACCATCGGTGATAATGCTTTTCCCTGGGCATCTTGGAATATTTCTTACGTAGGTGGCGCACCATATACACTGGCCACGTTGGCTGTGCCATTTTGTTGAACCTAGTTTCCAGCGCAGTCTGTACGTTGCCGAATCTATACCGTCCCTTGCAAGCTGTACAATCAGCGCATACGCTACCCTCAACTTTGCGCAGTGCACTGCCAATCTTACACTTGGTTGCTGGGGTGCTATAGCTAAAGGCTGGCATCTTCCCTGGTTGGGACAGTGTACCTGTCTCTTGTTCTAGGTCTTTGATGTTCATGGTCACCCCATTTCTATTTCAACGTTGAACAGCTTGGAGAGGAGATCCAGTGCCCTATCTCGCTTCAGCAAGTGCAGCAGGGCCATACATTTAAGCCGCTCTATTGTATTATCCAAATCTTGTGTCGAGTTTGCTTGCATTGTGGCAGTGTAAATTTCGTCCCAAGAATCACTTTCCACGAATATGTTGACATCCCAAATATCTTGATCTTGACAATAACAATCCACATTTACTCTGATTTGTCCGACTGTTTTGGATATGTATTCACCCATGATTAATCCCCCCATTCGTCTAGGTACTTGTGCTGCTCCTGCAATACGTCCCGAACCATGCTTAGTGCACCGATCAATTCCTCAAGAGAGTTCACATCCCAAACGTACCCACCAGACTTAATCTCGACTGACTCGCCAAAGTCACTTTGGATTATGTCGGCACAAGCACCGATTTCCGTGCTAATGCTTACATTGCATATCGGTGGTTGAATCCTACCGTTAAGGTAGTTTTCAAGATCTTTCAGGCTCATTTTATTACTCCTTAGATTGTGCCACAGGCAATTGCCAGCGCAACCAGAACAATGCCGATCACAGTAGGATAGAAAACGTGATCCTGGGCGAACAAGAGGCAGAGCTTGCGTATCACAGCAGCCCCTCACTTTCCATTCTGCCTGTGTTAGCCATTGTCGGCCTCCTTCGGCCTGCTGGTGTCGGAGAGGATGGCGTCGAGAGTCGTATACATTTCTTCTGGGCCCCCAAGAGAGGTCATACATCTGCCCCGTGGGCCAAGCAATGAATGGTCACGCAACCACGCAGCCACCATCGCCAACTTGGCCTCAAGCTCGGCTATCTTCCTGTCTTTGGCATCCATCACAGCAGCCCCTCACTTTCCATTCTGGCTTCTACCGCTTCACGAATGTAGGTGATTATGTCTTCATGGGTTCGTTGGTGCATCCCACTGCGGTCATTGCAGAGACAGTCATACGCTTTCTTGTTCTTGAACACCATGCATCCGACCAGTTCCGTCAGTTTGCAAAACTCAGTAATCGCCATGTTCCGCTTCATTGTCAAGCCCTTTCCTGGTTGAGGATTTCATCCAGCAAGGCCCATCGGGAAATTGCCCGCCGTCTGATCTGGTCGCCATTGAAAGGCTTTCCTTCCTCAAGCAATTCCTTTTCCCTTGCCGCAATGTCACGCCAAGCTTCAGCCCTCAGACTGTCCAGCTTGGCAACTAGAGCAGAGTATCGGGTTGCCATGTTACTTAACCTCCTGAACCTTGAGGACTACGCCCTTGCGAACCCAACTAGCCTTGGGAGCCTGTCGGGCCTTGCCCTTCCAGTGGAAGGCGGGATCATCACCTTCACCGGGAAGTGGTAGCCTATTGCTATGAACGTTGCTGCGTACCTTGACGTTTTGCTTGGGGCTGGATTTGCCGTCCGTCACCAAAACATTTAGGAGGTTACCGTACATGGCATTACCTCATTAGATTAAAGTGAAAAGTTAAGGTGACTAGCATAGCAGGATACTGTTATACTAGGTTCCCAGTTCGGCGGTACTGGTACCCGATTACACACAATATTACCTCATGCAATACCCAGTGTCTTATGGGCCTTCCACGCAACTCAATCGACGGTCACCCCGGCTTAAGGTATCCCTTAAGACTCAAGGTATTAGCGTCCCATCCGGCTTTCAGTCCCGTTTCACTGACGGTGCAAGCTCAGGGGTTTTTATCTCCCCTGCATTGGGTTGGTGGGCTATTTGGTACGGTAGTCCAGGCACCTGTACACAGTTTTTGACGGGTCTGGTTATCCCGTTTCCCGGTAGGCCCATGTCCACCTATGGGGCGGCGGCTCATTGCCTGTAGCACCGGATCGGCTGCTGGCGTCCAGTCCAACCTAGACCATTTGACGGAATCTGCTAGTGTGCAAGGGACTAGGGTCTGTGCAATCTCGGCTTTCGCCTTGGTATGCTCGCCAGTTTAGCCACCAGATCAGACCTTCCGTTGAAGGGGCTCCGGGTCCGTAGGGTCCATCGGCGTCCACCCCTTCGGGTCTGCCCAAGACTAGCATGTCCGATGCCACAATGCCAAATTCCAGAAAAAAAGTTGTAAGTTGCGTCATGGCAACAACTTAGAGACAGCGCCCCATCAGCAGAAAGATCTGTGCCAACCGGCAATTTATGACAGATTGTACAAAAACTACGGGATATCTGCAGACATTCTGTCAACCGGATCATAAGTTGTTGGCGGGCAAGCGGTTAGGATGGGCAGGTTTGAGACAAAATGGCAAGTTGTTGGGGGGGGCAATAGGATGTGAGCAGGCTACCGATGGCCATAGCAGGTATGACATAGTGACATGACAAGGTGACAGGCTACCGGGGCTGCTGACAGGTATGACATAGTGACATACCCACATTGCCAAAACGTCATGTGTCCATTTGTACACAATCCCTGGGCCACGGGTACTGGATAAAAGAGTATTAATACCTTGTTGTCCAGTTCGCCAGGGAGCTCCAACATTGTGGACATATGGATACAGTAGTATTAATACCTTGTTGTCCGATTTGCCAGGGGCACAGGGGTCCACGCGCCGATTCCCCCCAACAATTAGGCGGTGTGACTGCTTCGGCAGCCAAAAGGCCCTTTGCCTAATTAGGCATGGTAAGTATCTAGCCACTATATGTAGTTATGCGGAGCGTGGGGGACCACTAGATGTTGTGTTATGTGTGGGGGACTGCCTCAATATGTTCTACACGTGTGTAACACACCATCTGAACATATAATTTCTAAACTTTCCGGCAGGGTAAAAAGCACTATATCTGGTGAAACAGGTAAATTTTATTCTATTGATATATAATAACTTATAAATTATTTTTAAAATAGTCTTGAAAGTATAGTAAATACATGGTATACTAATAATGAAAGAAGACCTTAATTACTATTAGTATTTATTAAGGGAGGTAAAGGAAAGATATGAGTACTAATAATAATAATAAATATAAAAGAAAGACAAAGAGATTACCTAAGAAGCATAGACATAATTTATCTCTCAGTAAAAGAGAAGAGATTATTAAATTACGTGCATTAGGTACTACATATAATGAAATAGCAGCTAAGGTAGGGTGTTCCTACCAGACTGTTGAATATCAATTGCGCAGGGCCAAGCATGAAGATGATGTCATCAAACGTGCACGGGCCAAGGCGTATGAGGAAATGGCCGGCCAGATCACCGAGAAGGCCCAGCAGGCACTCGACAAGATCACCCCGGATTCGCTCACCCATGATCGCGTGGAACGTAGGGACGCTGAGGGCAATCTGGTTTCTGTGCAGCATAGTGGGCCGACCGGCCAGCAAATTGCGGTGACCGCCGGTATTCTGCTCGACCAAGCCAGCAAGCTTCAGGATCGGGCGGACCGGCTGAATGATCGTGACATCGGCGGAGACTTGAATCCCGCTAACCTGCGCCAGCTTGTCGAAAGTGTTGGCGGCTCGATCAAACGGCTCCAGTTCTTGAATGTGGACATAGAAGGTCTTAGTTCGCTTCAGGATCGTGTGGCCGAGCTGGGAGATCGGCTAGAAGCTGATTACGAAGTTATGGACGAAGGCGAGGGGTCGGAGGATCAGTAAGGTTTCCTCCCGGCCTTCCCTCTGCCCCTTGCCTTACGGGAGGTAATGATGACAAAGAAAGAAATTTTGGCCGAACTCAAAAAGCTCAAGGAAACCGTGGCGGCTAACGTGCAGAACCAGACAATGACCGAACTAGATAAGGCCGAGACATTGCACGAAGCCAAGGAAGCCATGGGTTACGCAAAAGGCGTAATCGCCGGAATTTCCGCAGTGTACGAAATGATCGTCAGATGGGAGGATTTTTAAACTATGCAGTATGATGAGAAATTTTTTCAGTCCGCCACGGCGGCTGAATTGCGCCAGTTCAAGCGAACGCTGAATCTGGAGGAAGTCACGGAGTCTCAGCTTGAGGCTCTGGACGATCTGATTATCGAGCGGGCTGTGGAGGAGAAGTACACCAAGCTCACCACTGCTCAGGAGAAAAAGGCCAAGGCCAAGCAGATGGACGAGCAGGCGTATAAAAACTGGCCTGAGCTTAAGGATGAGGAGTCCGAGTTCTACAAGGCCGTGGACACGTACATGGGGGAGCATGGCCTTGATCGTGAAGACTCTCTGCTTGCTGCGGCAAACGCTGTCGGCCTGGACATGGGCCTTCAGCCTGCTGGCCGTAGGGACGCTGGTGGCGGTCCCATGGGAAAGATTAAACCCGCTAAACCTACTGGTGCGACCAAGAAGGTAGAAGACGAGTTCTTGTCCAAGACTGCCGATGTGCGGCGAGACTTGGCGAACTTGATCCCGGTTGGTGACGAAGACTTTTTGGAACGTGTCGCCGCCCGAGCAGAGGCTGACCAAGGGGAGGAATAATGGCTAAGAAAGTTCGACAGGTGTACGATCAGGAAGTGATGCGTAAGGTAAAGGAGGATCTGCCAGTGGTGGCCGGTCTGATCTTTTCCTGGCAGAACCCGTATGCCAATGAGAAACTTGGATGGCGTATCTGGGAACCAGTGCGCCGAGATTCCGAGCTAGGCCAGCAGGTTGAAAAGCAACTTGGTGACCTGTTCGACAAGTTTCAGGGCCTGAATGAACAGACTGATTATTTCATGAAGGGCCGCGACTGTATGCTGTCATTTGCCAGTCAAGAACGATATGATGCGCGACAGGCCGAAAAGCAAGCTAAGGCCGATGCCCAGCTTAAGATGGTCGAGACTGGTGCCGAGATTCGGCACACACGCATTACTGACTTCCCTGGCCGCAAAGACTAAGTGTACACTTTTATTGGGCAGTCGATTGCTACCCGCCTGTGTTTGTTTTGCTTTAAAATTTACACCCTAGAAGGAGGGTAGTTAAATGGCTGTTTCTATTTTCGATGGCCCCTTTGGTCTTCAGCCCGCGTCCGAGTGCAAAAAGTACCGCAAGTTGCGTGTTGCTCCTGATGCTAGTGATAAGATTTATAAGGGCTGGCCTGTGTCTATCTCCAGCGGGTATGCAATCCCGTGGGTTCTTGGACTCAAGGCCGAAGGCGTGGCGTGCCATCATGTTGATGCCACTCCCGGTGTCGAGACTGAGCTGATCATTACTGACGACTATGATATGGAGTTCTACGCCCTGATGGATGGTGCGTTTACCTTGTCGTCCGATGTTAATCGTTGGGGGCCTCTGGTTACTGCTGGTGGCGAAGCTGCCGACCATAGTGAGGGCGTTGTTGACGAAAGCGCGCTTGTTGCGACTTTCCCCTCTACGGCTACTGTAGTTGTGCAGGTTCAGGGTCTGGCTACGGAAATTCCGAACAACGCGAGTACCTACGTTGCCAACAAGACTCCTATTGTTCGCGTCAAACTCGTTAACTTCGACCACATGGTTGATACTGATACTTAAGGAGGTGACTACTAATGGCTCTTAACCGCACTGCTCTTGATAATTTTTACGCTAACGTAAAACCTTATCTTGAAGAAATCGTCGGCCACGACTTCAAGGAACATCCTATGAAGTTTGCCGAGTTCCTGAATGTCAAGTCCACCGATACTGGCTGGATTGATGGGGCTACTGTCAGTGGCTTCACTCTGTTCCAGAGTAAGCCCGAGCTGGTTGATGCCGCTTCGGATGACATGATCCAGGGTCCGACTGCTCGTGCCACTGTGGTCACCTATGCTAAGCAGCATCTGGTGTCGCAGGAGGCCATTGAGGATAAGGAAGGCAACAAGATCGTTGCCGCCCGCATGCCTCTGATGCTCAGGGCTGGCCGTGCTACTCAGGAAGTCCTGGGGCACGATGTCCTTAACAGTGCACAGACCAGTGTTACCACGCCTGATGGTGTGGCCCTGGTTAGTGCCTCTCACTCCACGCTGAATGGCACCACTGGTGATAACATTATTACCACCGCCATGTCTATTGCTGGAGTCGAGGAAGCTATCTTGGCCCTGGAAGGTCAGGTGGATGACCGTGGTATCCCCGTTTTCCAGAAGGCTGCCAAGATCGTTATTCCCAACGCTCTGCGGTTTACGACCGCGCAGGTGTTGGACAGCACGATGGAGACTGCTTCTCCGTCCAGTAACTATTACAGCAATGAGATCAACGCCGTGTCCCGCGAGGGTCTGGCCGTTGTGGCTTCGCAGTTCATGACCAGTGATGTTGACTGGTTCCTGCTGAGTGATGATCATATGCTGGATTGGTACTGGCGCATTACCCCCGAGAACTGGTCCGAAGTGGACTACGTGAAGTCTGGTGTCCGTATTGGCTCCCGCTTCCGTTGCGCTACTGCGGCCTGGGACTGGCGTGGTATTGTTGGTGCTAACGTCTAGTAATGCAATATGTGGGGGTCGGGATACCCGGCCCCCGCAATTAGGGAGTGTGCATGAAGGACTCTGAGGCAAAAATTGATAATAAGGCGGAAGCACTTTCCGCTTTGCAGAAGATTGCGCGTGACGTACAAGCCTTAGAGCGATACTATCGAGATAACAAGATTGTAACATTTAAACCTGTTGGAAACCAAGTAAATTTTTTTGGCTCTAACGCCCGCACAAGGTTGCTATTTGGGTCTAACCGGAGCGGGAAATCTGTGTGTTCAACTGTCGAGGAGATTGCACACTCCCTAGGATATCGGCCCTGGCTACCAGAAGATCACCCTGACCGCATTGTGCGGCTTGACGATGGGAACCCAATCCCTGTTCCTAATCGCGGGTATCATCTGCTGGAGAACTTGAAGGTTGCCGGGACGCAAGTATTTCTTCCGAAAATGGAAGAGTGGCTACCAAAAGGTGTAGCCAAAATAAAAAAGAATAATCAAGGACACCCTGTAGCTGTTGAATTTAACAACGGATCGGTGATTCATGTACTAAGCCAGGAGCAAGCCACAACGGCATTAGAAGGTGCTTCTGGCCATTTTGTTGTCAGCGATGAACCCCCCACACGGGACAAGTGGATTGCGCTCACCCGAGGATTGATTGACTTTTCAGGCCGGGCGTGGATCGCAGCAACGCCGATCAAGGCATCTCACTTCATGGCCGAACTAATGGCCGAGGCGAACACCCCAGGCAGCAGCACAGAATTAATCTCCATCAGCATTGACGACAACCGCAAATCCCGTGGGGGGCATCTTGAGGATAAAGCAGTAGACGAGTTTATTCGTTCGCTGCGCCCCGATGAACTACAGTCCCGCTTGCACGGGAAGCCCGCTCACTTGGCGGGAGCCGTATTCAAGGCGTGGGAACCTAGGCCCCCTTTCTTGGTAGATCCTTTCGATATACCGGAGAGCTGGCCCCGAATGATGGCGATTGATCCTTCGCCGCGCAAGCCTCTCGCCGCTGTATGGATCGCTATTAGCCCCGACAACACATGGTACATATACCGGGACGTATATACTGACTCGCTTATCACTATCAAGCAGTTCAGCGAATACATCAAAGAGGTTGAGGGATGGACACGCCGAGCTGATGGGACATGGTACCAAGGGGCCGACTCAGAGCCAGTAGTTCTCCGTCTAATTGACACTTCTGCTAATACCTTTGAGCGGGTGGGCAACGCTACAACGAGAATGGCCTTTGGCCAACACGGCATATCCCTAATGTCCGCGTACAAGATGGGATACATGGCCAGCATCGACAAGATCAATGAAATGATTATGGTCGATGAAACGTTTGAGTGGAGTACTGGGCCGCAGCTAGTAATCTTCAACAACTGCCCCAGGGTAGTCCACGAATTTTTGAACTTTGTATGGCAACCAGAGTCCGCGCAACATAAGGCTACTGGTGCTGATCCTATGGAGAAGCCCCTCAAGACTAATGATGATTGCGTAGATTGCATTAGATACATGGTCATGACCAATGCCAAGTATCATTCATTAGCCCGAATGTTGCGGCAAGGACGGGACGTATGGTAAAAACTAAACCGGCATTTCTTAAAGAACGTGGAGAATACTTCTGGCATCAGATTAAAAAGTCTGAGGCTGATCGTGGTGCCCTGTTCGATAAGCGCGAAGACTTGCGCGAGATGTACTATAAAGATCCCGGCGGGTATGACGCAACGGTACCTTGGAAGGGCGCAGCGGATATACATTTACCCGTTATCATGGAAAAGGTAGAGATGGCTGTGCCAAAAGTGATGTCGGCCTTGTGGAGGGCCGATCCTTTTGTGCAGATCACTGCCCCTGGTGGCGTAGATGTAGACATGAAATCTATCAAGAATATCGAGCGGTTCGTCTCTTGGGCGTTCCGTAATGATATTCCTGGTTTCTACCGTACTCTTGAAAACTATCTGCGCAATATGTTCATTGACGGGACTAGCGTGGGCAAGATCCGGTGGGAGCGGACATGGCGCAGGGCTATTGAGGTGCACACCCTCCGTAGCATGTATATGCCGGGAGACATTAATCTGCTGGGTGAGCAGATCCAGGCCCTAACCCCAAAGTCTCCAGAGGAAATGCTGTCGGAGATTTTTGGACTTGGCGACTACAAGAATACCGTCATTGATGTCAAACAACTTGGAGAGGACGAGTATGCAGTTGAGTTCACTGAGGACCGGCGCAAGCTCAAGGCGAGGGCACAATTCCAAGAGAGCGACAAAATCGACGAGGTAGACATTAAGGTATTCCGAAACGTCATTGAACGGGATAGCCCCGTCATTGAACTTGTCGAGCTAGAAGACATTTATCTGCCGTATCGCTCTGCGTGTTTACAGTCCGCTGATTGGGTTGCGCACAGAACGTGGTACACTTATGATGAAATTAAAACGCTGGTCGATAATGGTGACTGGAAGCTGACGAAGGCCGAGCTAAATGCTCTCAAGGGGCTGAAGCGTAATGCTGACCCCGAGAGCAAGTCCGCCGCATTACGAGATAAGGTCATCGGTGAAACCGGCAACACGGGGACTGAGCTTACAACTAAGGATGGAAAGATTGACCCCAACCAGATTATGGTTTGGGAAATCTATGTTCGGGATTATGTGGATGGCGATGATGAGCCTATTGATGTTATTTACTTCTTGCCAGATGAAATCCGAAAGATCGCAGGAGTAGAGTATCACGACGAAACCTTCCCGCATGGCAAGAGGCCCTTCATCAGTTCTGTGTATATCCCGGTTCCCGACCGCTTCTACGGCATTGGCATGGCTGAAATTCTGTACGCTATTAACCTTGAAGTTGATAACGTCATGAACAACACGGCCAATGCCATGGCTATCAAGACGAATCCCTGGTTCCTCTACAGCAATCTTGGCTTGGCCAGTAACGATCAGCTACTAGATGGCATTGCTCCAGGTATGGGAGTTGCTATTGCTGACCCAAACAGTGTCGTCTTCCCCGCCTTTGCCCAAGAGCCGCTGGCCAATTTCCATACATCTTTCCAGACCCTGCTAGGATATGCTGACAGGCTGACCTTCAGCCCGAGCATTGGAGGCAGTAGCAACTACCGTAATGCTCCGCGTACTGCGAGGGGAACTATGGCTTTGATGGATGCGGCTGAGGAGCATTTGTCCACCATTGTTGAGCAGTTGCAAGCCAATGCTTGGAAAGAAATGATTGCCCAGGTAGTCCCACTTTATGGCCGTTTCGTGAGTATTGACAAGTGGTATAGCGTCACTGGTGAGGATGCCCCCCGCCGAGTGAGTCCCAAGGATCTGCGCAATAATTATCTGTATGAGTTCACCGGGTCGCTGACTAGTGTTAATCGTGACCAGCAACGCGCCCTGGCTGCGCAGAGGTACATGAATACGTCAAATGACGCCCTGTACCAGTCTGATCCCCACGCCGCTCAGGCGAGGCTCAGGGACTATCTCACGTACATGTCAGATAATCAGAATGTTGACCATCTGATTCCGAAGCTTCCTGGCGAGGGCGGGTATTCCCATCCCCCGATGCAGCAGGAGCATGAGATTCAGGCCATGCGCATGAACAAGCCGATTGATGTGCTGCCTATTGACAATCACCAAGAGCATCTGGCAAAAATTGATGCGTTCACAAAATCCGCTGCTTTTGAGGAGTTGCCTCAGCATACTGTGGCCCTTATCGCGCAACATAGAAATCAGCACGAAGCACTGCTCAGGCAGCAGATGGCCATGGCCCAGCAGGGACAGCAGATGCAGGGCGGTACCTCGCCAAATCAGGCCCCCACACCGGGGGTTCCCCAACAGGGTAATCCTGCTATGGGAGGGGAACTTAGCGCACTTGAAGGAGGTGCTGTGTAATGCAGGCCCTGGAGTTTGTCAACTATCTATCTGACGCACTGGGCTGGGGTGCAGTGTCCACTATCGAGGGTACTTTGCCCGATGAAGTGCGCAAACTGATTCGCGTGTGTGACGCTGTACTTGGTAGCGTGAGCAATAGTGGCCATGTTCCCGAGCTACGGAAGCAGGGGGTACTGTCTTTATCGGCCATTACTGACGAATATCAGGCTGGCGTGACCTACGGCAGCACCGCAGTAACTAGCTCCGACAATCCATTTACGGCAGCTATGGTTGGGCGGGCCATTCAATTTGGCAGTGATACTGTACATTATAGAATCGGGGCCTTTACTAGTGCTAGCCAGATTACTCTGGACCGTGCATACTTGGGCGACACTGACGCGGACACTACTTTGTTCATGGGCCAGGATACTTACGAACTGCCGTCTGACTTTAATGAGCTTTTAAGCAAGCGAATGATTAATCTTGTCACTGGAACTGAGGTAGAGGAGATTGATCCAACGGAAATGCGGGCAAAAAAGCTGGCGTATGGCTTGACTATTGATGGACGAGAGCCGTATTATATTACTATTCACGGCAAAGCTACGGATAATTCTGTGCGCTTGGCCCACATTGACTGCTTCTGCGGCCAGATTTACGCGCTGGAGTACGAATATGAGGCTAAACACGCTAAGTTAACGGCTGATGATACGGAAGTTTTCTATCCTGAGCACATGTTCTTGGCCATAACGGACAACATCATCGCCCGAGTTATGCGAGATCATGAACAAGCCCAGACATCTGGCCAATTAATGCAAGATGCGGCGCGAGAAATGGCCAACGCCCGTAAGTCTAACCTGAATGGACAAGATAAACTGGCATTTAAACCCGCGCTGCGTACACGCGGCAAGTATCGGAGGCGGTAATGTCCCGCAGATCCGAAAGCAAGCTGACTATTCGTGGTGATTTTGCCTCTACTGGTATAAACATGACGGCATCTCCGTCTATTATGCCGGAAAATGTACTGAGCAAGACTACTGATGCGTATTGTGATCTTAAGGGTATTCTGCGCAAGCGGCCAGAATTTGTTCAGTGGGGCCAGACGTTATATTCTCCCACACAGATTGATAAATCGGATTCACCAGCGCAGAGTGTGGCGTATCAACTAGCAGTTAATGATGACAATATAACTAATCCAGATTCGAATGATGGTGGCGCGTATGCATATCAAGAAAACTATGGCTATGTCAAAGCCTACGCCTACTATTCCACGGAAGAAAACAATATTCACTCTAGTATGTTTATTGGTATTCCTTCCAACCAAGAGCTATCTGCTACTAGGAAGAAGCTTACTTTCTTGATGTCGTTTCAGTCGTCTAGTTTAACTAAGGCGGCAGATCCAACATTGGGTAGCGGAATAATGTTTGCTTTCCAGGCTAATTCCAATAAGCCGCGCATGTTCGCGCTAACCAGCTCTTCGCTGTGGTACTTTAATAGTGGTGGCACCCCGACTGAGCGGGACTTGGGCGTAACACTAGATGATTCAGCTCCGCATACTCTGGCTATCTCTATTGACACAAATGAGCTGGCGACTATTACTGTAGATGGTGCTCAGGTTGACCAGTTTACTTGGACTGATTATTATGGAGGACTCTTTCTTTCTACTACGTATCTTGCCATGGTGAGAGCGGGCAATGCCGGTATGGCTTCTGGCGACTATATGACCATGAAGATCGGTAACATCATCATTCGTGACGAGGAGTTTGATGATGGAATAGTGGCGGAAAAAGTCAATGATATTCATACTTTTGATAACCTTGTTCCTAATTCTTTTGATATACGTAGACGATTGCTTGCTGTGACGGATAAGAATTTGTGGATTGACCATACGTACAGTAATTTGTGGGTACGTTTTGATGACCTTATTTACAACCAAAGTCAATTATTCTCATTTCGTGGTGACCTCTTTTTAATTAATAAGGCCGAACAGGATACTGATACTAGACTTTTTAAAATCACTACCGATGGTTTGCAAGAACTAACTACCGCACCAAATATTAGGTTTGGACTAGAGCATGACGCGAGAGTGTGGGGGTTCGGAGATTATGAAAAGCCTGGGAGGCTCTACTTTAGTGGCGATAGAAATGCGAGTATCTGGATGGAAGACGATCCTCTGGATGCTGGTTTCATTGATATTCCACTTGCTGATGGGGAGCATGTTACCGCTGCACGTTCATTTACTGGTGAGCTTATTGTTTATACTACTCTGGCTAACATTTGGCGAATTTCAGGTGCGGGAGGTGTCACCGAGTACAGCCGCGCCATGTTCAAAGAGAACATCGGAGCATACTCGCAAAGAACGGTATCCCCGGTAGCCAATGACCTGTGGGCTTGCGGCCCTGATGGTATCAGTGCGCTAACGGCAACTGACCAGTACGGCGACTTGTTGTACGCCAAGGTTTCGCTGCCTATTCAGGGTCTGTTTACTAACCTTGGTCGGGATACGGCAGATGTTAATACTGAGCCGGACTATGTTGGCCTAACATATAATCCCGCTAAGGGGCTGGTATACCTATCCTTTTCTGATACCGATGATACTGGATATAGTAGTCGGCTCTTTGTAACTACGCCAGATGGGCAGAAGTGGTATGGGCCGTGGGAGATTAATCATACGTGCATGGCCATGGCAGCAGTCGGGTTCCCTTTTGAACGTGCTTTGATGATAGGTAATAGTAGTGGCCAAATCTTTTATGATGCTTTCTTTGAGGATGATACTGCTACTATCTCACTGGAGTCTGCTCATATTAACGGGCGCAGCATTGACCCTAAGATTATGTCTATGAAGAAACGCTGGTCCACCATGCGCATCCTGCATACCCCTAGGGGCAAATGGGACATGACGGTGTATTGGCGCGTTGACCATGATCCATGGAAGTCTAGGAGTATCACTCTGCTACCCTCTGAGCTAGACGCTATCGGGGATGACTGGGAGGTAGCAGACTCTGTAGTGCCTAGCGAATACACAACCTGTGTTGCAGAGTTCCCCCTGGATTGTCGGGGGCGCGAAATAAAGTTCAAGCTGGAATTTAGTGATGCCAGCATCGGATTAATTGGGTGGGAGATTGACCACATCGTTTCCGGTAATGAGGTAGATTAATGGCTTTTCCAACGCTTAGTACGTATTCAGACGGCGAGACTCCTGCTGACACCAAACTAAACGAGATCATTAGTGCGGTGCAGGCGGCATTTGCTGCTGGAATTATCGGGGCTAACATAGCCGATCCTCTGGTTATGCAGGGCGACATCGACATGAATGGCTATAGCCTGAACAACTTTTCTTCTTTGAATAAAGTTCAGGTTGTTAATAGCTCATTGTCTTTGGATACTGCCATTGCTAACGCAGCATCTAGTGGTAGGGTTATTCTTATTGAGCCTGGATATACTGCCACTGCTGAAGACATTGATGTTAGTCTTAGTAATATTACTATCTTGGGGTATGGCCATTCTTCAGTAATTAATGTGCCAAATACGGCTACATATGGGATTAATGTTACGGGCGACAACTTTCGTATGGCCAATTTGCAGGTGACCTCTGCGCTAGCTGCGGCGGACATTGTTGATATTTATGGATCAAATAATACTATTGTTGAAAATTGTTATTTTAATGGTGTAGGTAATCTTTTAGTTATTGACTATACTACTGAATATATAGTGATTAAAAATAATATCTTTAATGGTGGAGTAACTTCAACGGACTACGGGCTTAGTATTAAAAATGCTGATAATGCCGTTGTTTGTGGAAATATTTTTGATGGATTTAGTGCATTGTCCGCGCTTAAAGCCACTATTACTACTGATACTAATGGACTAAAAATTGCTGATAATGTTGGTTATGATCAAGACATGAGTATTAATTTTAATAGTGGCCTTGGTGTTACTGGATGCAGCATCACTGGAAATAACTTTCGAACTTTTCTTGGTGAGCAGCTTGACGATTTTATTATCAGTGACAATAATTTTACTACTGATTTTACAGCAACGTCCTGCGATGGTGCACGAATTGTTGACAATAGAGTTGGCGGAGATATGCTAGTAGATGGCACTTCCTCGACTTGTGTAATTTCTGACAATACTGTTGAAGGTACTTTTGAGCTGGGATCTTCGGTAGCTACACAAATGTTCTCTAATAACGCCATTATTGGCGCATCAGATTTCAATGCTTCTGACGTATACGTTTGTATGGGCAATTACTTTTACGGCGCAACTACTGGCCTATTGGCCTCTGTGTCGGGCGTGTCCGGTGTTCCTGATGGCACTACCATTGATGTTACTGATGCCAACTTCTTCGGGAACCCAGGAACGAGTACGTAATGAATTATAGGCTGATGCGCACTGGGGAGGAAGAGGCGGTCAACCAGTGTATTGCAAGTTCAGGATATTACCTGCCCGTTGATGTTGGAAGACTTGGTGGCTTGACTTTAGTGGCCGAGGATAATGGTAAGATTGTAGCATGTATATGGTGTGCGATATCTGGAGAGATTGCTTTCTGTGATTACTTAGCGGTGAGTAGGGAGTACACGCACACTGGCGTAGGAATCTATTTGCAGATTAGATTACGCCGTGTGTTGAAAGAACTGGGAGTCCGGGTAATAAAGTTTTGGGTGCACCGAGCCAATGCCGAGGCTTTAAAGATGCACGAAAAGTTTGGCAGTTTGCTAGAAGAAAACTATGTACTTGGCGCGTACATCATAGGAGATACCCATGGGGTCTAAGAAAGAAGAACAAAAGCAGCGGACCTTTCAAAAGAAGCCAGAGGAACGAGCCTTTGAGCAGTGGGTGCGTGACCAAGCGATGAAGTATGGTGACCAGCTTACCCTTGGTGATTTGGCTTCTACTGGTGGCGACTTCCGTATTACCGAGGACATGGAAGCTCTGGTCAATCAGGCTGTGGGGGGACAGGCCGATGTCGCCAAGCGAAATCTGCTGGCTAGTCAGGCTGACCAAGAGAGATTGCTGCGGGCTAATCTGGCCAAACGGGGGCAGACAGATTCCAGCTATGAGGGCATTAGCCAAGCTACGCTAGGGCAGGAAACCCTGCGGCAGCTGGCTAATATTGAATCACAGCGAATGTCTGGTGGAGCAGAGGCACTGATTAATCTGTCTAATCAGGGGGTGCAGAGCAGGCTCTCTGCTAATCAGCAGTTACTGGCCGCGCTTACTGGGATGGCTCCCGCGTCTATGGGTATTGCTAACCAGTTCGCTTTGGGTAATTTTACTACTCGCGCCGAAACTAAAGACCCGTGGGGCACTGCGGCTAGTTTTGTCCCTGACATTGGTATCGGTTAGGATATTAATATGGCTGATAAAAACCAAAAGAGAGCATCTGCTACTGAAGCCTATGAAACTGGCGGCAACATTGCCAAGAGGAGGGCGGAAGTTAATGCGGGTCTAGTGACTAAGATTCTTGATTCTGTGTCAACAGACGAAGACAAGATCGCGCTGCTCAAGGAAATGGCTACAGTTAGCCCCGAGATTCAAAAGAATTTGCGTGAGCAGGTGAACGCCACTCAGCAGGTTGCTGAGGAAACTAAGGCCGAACGCGAAGAGCTAAAGGCGCAAAGGGATACTACTTTTTGGGACGAGGTTAAAAGCCCCAAAGGTATTATCGCTGGTGTCGCGGCTCTTGGTGCACTCGCCAGTGGGCAGGCTCCGCTGGCTGGCAAGCTCGCTGTAAGTGGGCTGAACGCCGCCGCAAATAGGGCAGACTTTGAGAACAAGTACCGGCAGGAGCAGGTGTCCAAGTCTAGGGACCAAGAACTTGCCGCCCGCCAAGCGTCTATCCAGGCTAGTCTTGGCGAAATGGGAACGATCTCTAATATGTATGTGGCCCTGACCGGCCAAAAGAACGATGTTGCTATGGGGGTTCTTCGCTCAATAAACGAGATGGGAACCGATGCTGCCCAAATGGCTTTTACCGCCGAAGAAAATGCCTTGGCCAGAAAATTCGGCGTGGACAGAGATGCTACTCTGCAAGGATATGAACTAGAAAAGCTGCGCGTTTCTGGAGATATTACAGAAGAGCAAATGGCTCTGGCGCAGGAGTATGACTTAGATAAGATTGATGTTAATTTTGAAAACAGCATGTCTATGGCTGAGTTTCAAAAGGCGGCGCAGGAGGAACTGCAACTAAACGACCAAGAGTTCCAGGGGGCAGAAAACGCTTTCCGCCGTGCGCATGAAAGCAACTTGCAGGGGCAGCGGCTAGAGCATGATACGTTCATAAATGCTCTGGAAAGGGAATTGAAGCGGGAGCTACAGGGTAATGAACATGCCCAGCAGCAGCTATTGCAGGTTGGGGAACAGATTTTCCAGAGAGAAACGCAGGCCAGGAGTTTCCAAAATGGAATCTATATGCGGAAGCTTGATGCCGAAATAGAAAAAGAACTCATGCGTATGGGCTTTGATGAGGCAGATGCACAGGCCGCTAAGTCCTTTTATAGACAATTCCTTCTGAGCAACACGGCGTTAGCTGGCCAAATATTTCCCGACAATCCGCTTTTTGAGCAGGCTGTTGGCGTATCAGCAGAGAAGGTGTCCGCCGCTGCGAAAGAGTATAGGCTGGACACGACATCTTTTGAACTCTTTAGTGACATGGCCCGTGAAGCCTTTATGCAGGAAAACGCGGAAGGGCTAAAGGTCGCCTTGTATAGCATGGGGCTGGCCGATAGAATTGAGCCAGATGTTATGGCGGCAATAACCAAGAATTTTGATGATAGGTCTTTGGAAAAACTATATTACAATATGCTTCAGGATATGACTTATGAAAGCAAGGCTTTAGCAGGAAAACATCTGGGAGCAAATCCAAATGATTTTGCTGGTGCAATCGACCTGCTGATGCCCAAGTATGATCCTAACCAAATAGGGTTTAAAAATATTGAAAAGGCCGAAGAGCTGTACTCAAGTATTATAGCCGCAGCCGGTGAAGTGGGAACGTGGAACTTTGAAACAGAATCTGATGTAAAGAATTTCATTGAAAAGACGATTGGCGCGGAAGACATGAGTTTTCTGGTGAACAACCAAAAGCTTGGAGATATCATGGTATACCTCCGCACCAATGATTACAATGAAATGCAGCAGGATATAGTTAACGCGCATATGATGCTAAAGGGGTCTAGCGATTACGAGGAAGCCGAGCCGGAAGAGCGCAACAAAATGGCCGCGAAGGCAGCTATCTCTAATAAAACTATTATGAGGCAAGAGTACGCTGCCAAGGAAATTGGGCCAATGCTTGACAATGCGCGGGTATGGGCCATCGACACGCTGAGAGAGGCGGATGCTCGCTTCAACGAGGAAGCGGCTATTCAGCTGGTGGAGTACTGGATGCAGGCACTCCCGCCTGGAACTACTAAGGCTGAAGCAGAGAAGTTTTACCATGACCAAGTTACTACGCTTATCGATGCATATGATCCTAATGACTTGAGTTTCTTTAAAGAGACTGTCAACAACTTTGCTACATTAATTAAAGCTTCTCTTAAAACTAAGTTTTATGATTTTGACCTTAAGGGGTCTGACAGCACTTTCTTGCAAAAGAGTTTGGTTGAAAGCGCGGTCAAAGAGATCGAAAAAGAAAAAAAGCGAGGACGTAAGTAATGCCCAGAAATATTGATGAGGCCCGTCGATCTGCGGATCTGATTAATCATTTTTCAGGGACCAATACTTTTTATGCCCCATCTATGACGATCAGCGGTGGAGAGCTGGCCGACCAGCTGGCATCTAATAGTATCGCTGGTGGCGCAAAGTTTGGTAATGGAAAGCCCGCATCGGTTAGCCAGTATATGTCTAACAACGATGTTGACCCCGGCCTAATGGCCGCTTATTACGGGGCTGGAGAAAAAATGGTAGACCCCCAAGGCTTTTTAGGAAAGCTATGGGGCGGGGCAAAAAATGTCTTTGATCTTTTTGCAATACCACAGCAGATAGGATATCAGCTTCTTACTAGAGGGGACTGGCGCAAGGCTATTCCTGAATACTTGGCACCGGACTCCTGGGCGCAGGAAGGGGCCCACCACGAAGTTATTACAATGGCAGATATTGTCAATGACCTTAGTGATGATAGGTTAGAAGAATGGTATAAAAAGCCCGGCATCGGTAATATGGCTGGGGAGTTTTTACTTAAAGCCACTACATTTATGGGTGACGTTTTCACCGATCCACTTACTTATGTTCCAGTGGCACAAGTGGTTAAGGGCATGTCTAAGTCCTTGCCTTTAAGTGTGCAGGCCGAAGTTTCTGGTAGGCTGGCCAGAAAAACGATGAAGCTGAATTACCTAACAGAAGCACACTCTGTGGCGCAAAAGTATGTAAAGGCATTGGAGTCTGAAGTTGCAGAAGCCGGAGGGCTGGAGGTAGTTGGGGAGACTCTGGCTGGAAGGCTGCGAAATGCACAAAAGCATTTGGCTATGATGGAGGAATCTAAAGAAGTCGCCACTATGGCCAAGAGCATTGATGATATTATGCTCACTAAAAGTGTGGTCCCGAAGACTGGGGCGCAGGCGGCTAAGGCCCTGGGCAAAGAGTGGTCGGAAGCGGACAGAAAGGCTTTTGCTAAAGAGTACGATAAGGCCAGAGAAATAATTGATAAAGAGCTGCATATCGAAGACGGTGTGGAGTTACATAACCGCATGAATCTTGGCCCTACTAATACAGAAAATTTTTCTGATGCGCTGGCCCATATTATTATTGGCACTGACCCAAAAAATATTCGCACAAGATTGGATCGTATCAGCCACTACTACGGCAACCTAAACGTCAGCCCTAATGGTCTTAGTTCTTCCAAGTATGTGCGCTCCTTGGATGCTGCCAAGCAGTTAAAGAGTTTTGACGAACATATTGCCAGAACTAAAAAGCAGTTGGCGGAAATGGGTGAGGCGGGCAAGCTCCCTAAGGGGGCTAAAAAGCCTGGAAAGAAGGCCAGTAAGGAAGTAAAGTCCCGGTATCAGTTAGAGCAGCAGCTAAAGAAAATGGAGAAGTCCAAGAAGAAAATTCAAGAAACTGGTGAGCCTATTATTGACTCTAACTATTCAAAGGAAACGCTGCCGAATAGTATGCGGCGGTCCCCCCTGGAAAGCGGAGAGTACGCCAAGGACCAGTTCGGCACTCAAGTGGGCCGTATGGTTGGGCTAAGCCTCAGCCCTAAAAGCTTTATGCCGATGCCGCCCTCTTGGCTGAGTAGTACCTTTCGTGAGCCTACACGGGTATATGCTGACTATGCCCCGGAGATGCGCACCCGCTTGATGAATGGCCTGTCCGAGTATAATTACTTTGTAAATTATACCAGGGAAGAGTCCTTAAAGATTATGGAGAAGGCCGGTATTCTTGAGAGGAATAACGCAAGGACTAGAGTTCTCAGCAAATTTATTCATGAGCCGGGTGGCACCATGAATAAAGAAAAGTCTAAGCAATTTGTTGAGCTTCTTAATGCTAAGTACGCTGGGGCTAATCCAACTGAGGACAGCATTGCCAAGGCTAACGCTAAATTTCAAGAGCTGTGGGACGCGGCTACTCCAGAGATGCGGGAAGCCCATGATGATATGCGGGCACTGTTTGATACGATGTCTATTAAACTACAGATGAAGCCGGAGGATTATATAGAAGGGTACGTGCCGCATCTGAGTGATTACGGGGCTAGATTTTTAGACACAAATTGGTTTAAAGACGGTAACCTACCGCCGGACATGGAGGGCCTGCCAGCTAAGACCAGAGTTTTCTTTGGTAACCTGTTGGAGCGTACCGGCACTGAGTATGAGATTACTGATATCGGGCATATTATGGATGTATATACTAGGGGAGCTGGGCGTAAGGCGTATATTGAGCCTATGCTAGAAGACCTAAAGTATATGTCCGCAAAGGTTGCAACGGCAGATCCAAAGCGAAGTTTTATTGTTGGGTATACTGATGACTTAATTAAAAATCTGCGGGGGGAAGCTTCCTGGCTGAACTCTCAGGCGGACAAAAGGCTGGGGCCAGAGGCAGCGAGTCGCCTTCGTGGGATGGCAAAGTTTGTGGCCTCTACAGGGTATTCCGCTGCGCTTACCGGCAATATTCGTTACCCAGTCATGTCCGTCCTTCAGGCCCTCAATACAACTGCTGCGGAATACGGCCCTCTTCGTGCCATGAAGGGGCTTGCTAAGATGATGAGTAGTGAGCACCGTGCTGTAGCAAAGGCCGCTGGTATTGACAGTGAAATTACACAAATTTATCATGGACTTAGCTCTTGGGCTGGACGGCTGAAAATGCCGGGAACTCCTGCTATCTCTGAAACCGAGTTCTTTATTCGTGGCCTTACTTATCACGCTGCTGTAGATGACGAACTTGTAAAGCTGGGTGTAAAAACTCTGGATGATATTACAGATGAGGGGGTGCGGCGCGGAGTTATAGCTAACGCTGCTAGGGCTACCGAAGAGCTAAACCATGTCTTTGGTGCCGTTGGTAAGCCAGTGTGGTTTAACAGGCTGTCCGCTACTGGGTCGTCTACCGTTACACAGTTCTTTAGTTTTCCTTTTAAACAGACTGAAACGCTGCTTGGCATCGGCATGGAGAACAGCGGGGCCTTTGTTGACTACCTGCGCATCGCCGGTAAGATGCAGTTTGCCGCAGCGCATGACCAGAATATTGATATTAAAGAATATGTTGGCATAGAGTACATGAAGGACTTCCCCAAGATGGCCTCAGGGGAACGGAAGTCCATTCCTGTTCAGGCTTTGATTAACATGAGCAAGTTTCTTGGGACGTTACCCAAGGCTGTTGACGGACTAGACTATGCTGAAGTATATGAGGCAAAGAAAGCCTTTTTCGATTCTCTTGAGATGACCATTCCCGGCGTAGTTGGCATTGAACAGAGGTTCCGCGCTGTTCAGCAGGCTGCGGCTTTCCAAAAGGGAGAGCAGGTCGCCGTGCGAACTAAGCGGAAGACTAACCTAGAAGCTGGACTTTCCGCTCTATTTAAGCCGGGATCTTTTACTGAGCATAAGTATGGGGAGAAAAAGTATAATACTTCTCAGGAAGATTTTGCCTCAATTTTTACTGGGATGCAGTCTGTCAAGGGTGCCATTGAAAGAAAAATTGGCACAAACATGTATCTTCGTAATCAACAAATCAGGAGTAGGCAGGCCGCGCTAACTGAGAAGATTTGGGATGAAGTGCGCACGGGAAGGTATGATCCTGTCACTGTCAATAAAATGATTACTGAGTTGCGAGGGCTTGGTATTAACTATAAAAACATAGATGATCTAAAAGATCGGTACACAAAAGTAACCTATGCGGCTAACATGGTTACTAAGATAAGGGAAACAAATCTGAGTACTCCAGCTGAAGCTGAGTACGCGAAGTACCTACGTTCAAAGGTTACTGGAGGTAACTAAACAATGCTGAAACGATTTATTCTTCTGACTGCGGCCCTCGCCATTGTTGCCTCTAGTGCGCTGGCCGTCACTGGCCCCCTTCGTGCGGGTGTAGCTACCGGCACTACGTCCGGGGTTAAGCTCTCTTTCAATACCATTACTTCTGGTATTGCACCTAATGGCCCCGAGTATTCCGCTTTCGTGTCCTGTGCTGACGACAGTTTTCAGGTACTGGCATGGAAATACAATGGGTCTTCCTTTGCGCTGCTAAGCCCGGCTGCAGCGGACACTGGAGCCGCTGGTGCCCTGGCGAATAGCTTTATGCGAATTGATGGAAAGTTTGATTTCTTGGTGGTGAAAACCGCAACGGGCAATGCCTCCATCGCCTATCAGCTTTATCTGAATCAGTAAAGATAGAGGGTATCATGCGCAAGTTCCTGGCCTTTGTGCCGCTACTGTTTATACTTCTACTTACAGGATATGGTGAAGATCCCGTTGGTCACTTGGGCGACATGTGGGGCGGGACTGGCGGATTTATATCTTCTGGCTGGACTGACGTTAACACCTCCACTCTTGGCGCAGACCTGATTGCTGGTGCTTACTGGACGCCTACTGTCGATTTTAGTGGGGCCACGAAGTACTACTTCGATCCTAACGCTCCTGCTGGCCTGGGTGACGGCAGCATCGACAACCCGTTCAGCAGCGTGGGCTACGAGATCGCCTGCGACAGCACTTTCGTCAGGTGTGACTCCGATGACTATGTCGTTGACAACACCGCCAAGGGGCCTGTTGTTGGCCCCGGTGATGTCTGTGTGCTTC
>Ga0196901_1000241_pt1 | contig 29819 bp, 36 predicted proteins | sample CB_VirMetaG_FD_169099 | JGI IMG/M metagenome (GOLD analysis project Ga0196901, IMG submission 169099) | Freshwater to marine saline gradient viral communities from Chesapeake Bay - CB_1504_1 Viral MetaG (v3) (version 3) | ecosystem: Environmental > Aquatic > Marine > Coastal | place: USA... | reverse complement strand
CACGATATCCAGAGGCTCTACATAGGGGAACCAAAGGGTCATGCTTAGAGAAGTTAACATTGTTGAAGATGTACTTACCTAAGGGTTTATGAAGACCTTCTGTGGTATCCATAATCTTACTTAGGGTGCCACTAGGTTTAACTGTAGTGATGTTCTTAGGTCGTGGAAGACCAAGCTCATCTGCCATTGAGTAAGCACCTGAGGTAGCTGCTCGTTGTAACTCTGAGAAGTCATAGCTTCCTAAGTCTGGTCTACGAACTAAGCCAGTAAGACCTACACCACACAGGCGTAAGAACTCATTGTTCAAGTGCCAAGATTCTTGAAGGATGCCATCCATAAGATTGACACAGGTTTGTCTATAGTTAGCACGAGATGCTATATGTATAGCCCTGCGTAAACCTGAGGAATCACCTTTGTATTTACCTACGTCTACCTCTGTTAGATTACAGAAGGACTTGTTACCTAAGAGGATTTCTGCACAGGGATTGCACCCTTTAAACCAAGGAGCACGTTTGGTTGCTGTCTGGGCATTGATGAATGCTGGTTCAGAACCACCTGACTCCACCATCAGATCAAAGATATGTTTGAGTTCTTCTGGCTTAGGCTTGCTCTTAAACAGTAGAGAGTTGTTTGACTGAGCACGTTGAGGATTAGTTACCCACCAGTCTTTCTTGGCAGTAGCGAACTCTTGCCACTCTTCTTCTCCATAAACAAAAAGAGCAATTTCAGCTGACCTACGACTAGAGAGTACAGTGCCAAGCCAGTTAACAACATCGAGGATATCAATACGAGTGAGAAGAGTCCCAGACCTACGATTAAGTATTTCCCCAATAGCTGTATATGCGGTTGCAATAGCTTCATCTCCACTACTAATCCAACCATAACCTTTGAGACGATCTCCAGCAGGTCTAATCTCAGAGAAGTCCAGTACCAATGTAGTAGCTGGATGCTTGTGTGACATAAGTTTACCAATGGATTTAGCCCATGCTTCAGCAGAGTCACCAACTTTGATAGTCCAGATACCAGTGTCTTTATCAAATGTTTCAACATTGTTCTGTTCCCCACCCTTTACTGTTCGTACGCTATTTACTACCTCAATCTTAAGAGGCTTAATGAATCCTGTGAGACTGCCTACAGTAGGACTGAAGCCCACACCACAGCCTTGTAACAGCAGCCATAGAATATCCACACAGTCATATACTGTTTCTACATTGGTGAAGCTACAGTTGAACTGTGAGGCTTCTCGTTTCTTTGCTACATCTGTACCACCAAGCCATAAGGTACGGCCTGAGGTAAGAACCTTACGTTCTAACATTAAGGCTCGAAGTTCTTCTAGCTCAGCAAGGTCTGCTGTACCTGAGCGATTCCATAGCCATTCTTGGTGCCCAATGACACGACCTACAGTTTCCTCCCATGTTTCAAAGTCTTTACCTAGTTCATCCTTAGGTCGGTTATAGGTTCGTCTTGTTATTAGTTGAGCACGTAGTGAAGGCTCTAGTTGCATTAGTTATTCCTCTTATATTTATTTTGGGTAATTGTTGTCTTTGGTCAAGTATTGGTTATCTTTAGGAATACCTAGGGACTTAATAAATCTATCCCTAAGTTTCTCAAATTCTCGTTCGAGTGCTGCCAGTTGTAGCTGTAGGACTAATTGGTATTTCATTAACGCCACCCAGCACCGTGAATCCTGCGGTCAATCAACGTGTCAAAATGCTCGCCAGTTGTAATATTTACTTTACATATCTTGGCAAACTCATTCGGGCTTAATTGCCTAACGTACTTATACCGTTCAGCATCGTGTTTAATCCCCTGCATTACATCTGCACTCGCTGCATCAAAGCCCATCTGAAATGACTTTGCATCTACTATAGCTTCCATTTTATTTACCTTTCAAAACCTCCATTTTTATATAGTAATTACACTCACCACTAGGTTCAGTAGGTAATCCCGTAAAGTACGATTGTTGATACTCGCTCGGCGTAGCTGTGAATCGGTAGCACTTTTCTTTCTTTGGGCAATCAAGCCCTTTACACATTGCAATGTCAGGCATTCTAGTTCTCCGTTACTGTTGTTCATGTTTTTAGAATGTCCACGTAACGTGAACCTTATGATTTCTTAGACTAAACCTTTGACTTCTTTGGGAGTGACCACAGGTTTACTGGGGGAAACACCATTACCCCCCACACTATCTGTGTTCCCCTTACGAAAAATAGCATCGTAGTTATCCAAGTATTCTTTAGATGAAACCTTAGTCACAATCTTATCTAAGGTTATGTTATTGGTATCGCTCATTTAGAATGAACTCCTTTAAGAGGTCTATACAATGACTAGCTTTATCTAGGTCTTCAATGGGCGTACCTTTATCTCTACAGCGTGTGACATATTTAATGATGGTGTGCTGACAAGGGTCTAGTTTATTAGCCATTGAGTATTCCATCGGTTGTATCTTAAGCTTGGTGTAGTGATCTCCTCCTACCTGTGAATCTAAGGGAGAGTATGTTTCGTCTTGCTCTTCATCATCTATAGCAAAATGTAGTTCTGCGTATTTGTTTGGGGTCATCTGTTCTTCCTTAGGTTCTCTAGGTTCAAAGTAAATACGTGTTGTAGTACCTAAGCAATCCCAGCAATGACGAGGTGTATCACTAAGACTTGAATCAGGTTCGTGGTGGGTACAAGCTACGCAGGGCTTGTAATCTTCTTTGTTGGATTCCATAGGATTACTTCCTTAGTATTAAAGTTATAGTCAGTAGCTCTTAAGATACGAGCAACACGAGCTTGTGTAAGAGCTTCTTCCTCTCCTAGTCCAGCCTTAGCATAGGTAGAGACCACTGCTTCCCACATATCTTCTGGTTTAATATCTTGAAGAATCTTCTCAGCTGTCTTAATGCCAATACTTGGACAACCTTTATATCCATCTGTGGTATCACCAGTGAGTGTCTGAAGGAGGTGATACTTATCTGAAGTCTCTACATCTGTCTCAAAGAATTCTTTAGTACCAAAGTTATAATGCTTACAAGGAATAGTCTTTAGGTCTTTATCAATGGTGCAGATAACATAGTCACCCTTGGGTTCCTTGGTGGCTATGATTCCTAGTACATCATCACCCTCTAGACCTTCCATTGTTTGGCATACATAACGAGCTTCAGCTCTACTGCGTAAGTAGGGTAGAAGCATTGGCTTGCGAACACCTGTACGATTAGACTTGTAGGTAGGAAGGACATCCTTACGGAAGTTTTTCTTATCGGTGAAGGCTAAGATAAAGGTCTCCGTTCCTACAGCTTCTAAGGTTACATTCAGTGCTGACTGAAAGTGTGCCCATGCCTCCTCTTCTTCTGCATGGAGAGTCCATAGGCCATCACCCCAATCCACTGGTTTCTCTGCGACTGCTGCTGCTTGGTAGACTAATATGTCCCCATCAATGAGTGCTATCATTTACTAATGCCTTCCATGAGATTGGAAATAAGCTTTCCATATACGATGCAATTTTTTTTGCAATTTCCTGAGTCTCTATTTGGGTATGACTATCCATCCGTAGCTGACACATACGTGCCCAGCCATAGAGAGAGCCTGTCCATATCCACTCAGTCATTGTGTTCTGTGGAAGAACCATACGTGCTTGCTCAGGACATACATTAGATTTAAGTAGAGCGTTGTATGTTTCTAAAGCATCCCCTGCTGTCCACATGAATGCTTCAAGAACACTCACGTTCATGTCCTCGTCTCTTGGGTGTAGCACTTCTTTAATAGTCTCTGCACCACTACCCTGCTTTACATTCTCTGCTCGACTGCGGAGCTTGTGAGGGATGAAGAACTCAGGCTCATTATCTACATATCTACGGCTGACCTCATTCCATGCAAAGCCTACTTGGTGTTTAGCTAGCTGTCTTGCTACAAAGATTGGAGCCTTGATACGAAAGGATACTGAGGTATGACTAAAGGGAGACCAATGGTTGTGCTTGGCTAAGAAGGAGATAAGCTTCTCATCATTCTTAGATAGCTCTTCACTCACCTTATCAAAACTTACTCGTGCAGCATTAGCTACACTCAGGTCTGTCCCCATGCTATCTAGGTAAGTTATTTTCTGTTCTGCTGTTTTCATATAAGACATTCCTCTATTAATAATTTATATCCATCGGAGGTTATTCTCCATAGACGACCATAGGTGTACCTTGCTTCCTTGGTACTAATGTATCCACAGGAGGCTAGTGCTGCCATGTTGGGAGCATTCTTCCTACTGAAATCTGAAGATACAGCCTTGGGTCGTAGGTAGACTTCATGCAATATCTTAGTGAGTGTCACGCCATGTTTTCCCTATCTTGGATTCACCTGCTAACTTACATCTGAAGTTGAAGTGTTCCCCTGCTAGGGCTACTGACCTTGTTGCTACTTCAGCTACGACTGTAGCTATTTCAGCATCACGGCAAGCGATCTGTACTTCATCGTGGCTCCATGCACAAAATGCATAGTCCCCTTCCCAGCTATGGGTCAACCCTAGTTTCTGCAGTTCTTCCTCTAGGATGATTAACCACTTCTTGCAGACAAGAGCACCTGCACTTTGAAGTAAGGTGTTTAATGCACTGTGTGAAGAACGAACGTGCAGTCTTCTACCATCAATCCCTGTGAGGTAACCTCTTCCAGCGGCTGCCTTGACAGCTTCACTAAGTCTTCCGAGGGCAGGTAGTGAACGTAGAAACTTAGCCTTGAGTTTCTTTCCCACACTTGCAGTTCCATTAACGATTGAGCCAATTTTTCCATCTCCTGCTCCATACCTTGTGTTCGAGGAGAGTCGTTATTTCTCCCCCGCCTTTCGGCAGCTGCATATCACTATGCAGAGCAGACTATCTCATCACTCATTTCTGAGGCTGTGCGCTTCCACCCACTTGGGTGTACTCCCTTTCGGGATAGTCGTTGCACCTTCAAATACTCAATCGCACTCTGTAAAGTGTTGTGGTTGTCTTTAAATAAACCTAATCCTCTATTACAGTTGTGGCATAACAGCCCACGAACCGCTCCAGTTTTATGGCAATGGTCAACAACAAGTTTTAATTTGTGTTTGTTTTTGTCCATAACAAAGCCATCCCCATTACATAACTTACACCTACCCCCCTGCTCCTCAAGCATCCTCTGGTAGTCACCATAAGTTATGCCATAGTTACGAGTTAGATAAGCAGAAACAAGTGCATAATCTGCACATGTTTGAGAACAGTAGTTGTGTGATGGGGCATTGGGTTGGAAAGTTGTACTACATTTTTTACAGGGTTTTGGCTTGAAAAAGCCTTGTGGATACTTAGAAGCATTGGCTGTCATTAAGCACTGCTTTCTATTCCTATTTAAATAGATTGTTGTCACTGCTCTCCTTTGTTGGGGAGTGCGACTGAGTATAAGCTTGGCTCAGGATTGTCTACGAGAGATGTTCCCTGAGTTCACACAGTTTTAATTCCTCCATAAATTAAAGGAATCCGTATATAAAAGTTTTTGCTTGTGGTCTTGAGGTGAGACCTGCGGCTACCATATTGGTCGTATGAATATCCCCATTCAGTAGTGCTTCACCGTAGGCTCCTCCATCATATTTAGCCATGAAGTGTGCAAGACATCGAAGCTCTAAGCCTGAAGCATCTGCGCCCATCAATGTCCATCCTGTAGGCACTACGAATAACTCTCTACATTCATTACCATAAGGTGACCCACCAGAAGGAACCTGAGAAATATTTGGATAAGCGTGGGTAGCCCTACCAGTAACAGCACCATTGGTGTTAACACTCCCATGAATCTTTCCTTTCTTAGATAGTTTCATCCATGCTTGATCTCCCTCAGATAGCTGAGAGATACGTTTCTGGACTGTTAAGTATTCGGTTAGTAACTTACAAGGTGGATACGGAAGCTTACCTAAGATGACCTCATCAACCTGTGGCTTACCACCTTCAGTAAACTCTGTTGGTACCCATGTGTATAAGGTAATTAACCTGTTGGAGATGTGGTCTCTTGAGGAAGGGTTAAACATAATCTCCTTCTCTTTAGGGACAGGCACATCCTTCTTATAACCTAAGGTCTTGTTGTCTCTCTTGGGTATAAAGTCAGGAAGCTTAACTATCCACGAACCAAAGTATTCCCTAAGCTCTGCATCAAGCTCACCCCTGCGTTTAGCTAAGGTTGTATAGAGAACTACTGCGCCCTTCTCATTGAAGCAGAAGCCGTTACGTTCTTGCTTTGCCATGAGCCATGCGATCTGATGTTCCATACTAATTGCATCTTGGGGATTGTCATCTTTGGTCAACTTTTGTAGAAGACTATGGGTAACTTCAATGTCTTGAATACAGTAGTCAAGCATAGCTTGGGTGAATGTCTCCCACCCACCAGCATAGTCACCCTTGTAATTACCTAAGCGGTGACCCCATGCAGCAAGACTATGTGAACCATAGAATTTCTTTGGGAGTATTTCTTCTTTCATTAATTTTAAATCTGTTTCCTTAACGGTAGTCTCTAGGAGTCTAGCTAGGATTAAGGTATCTATTACACCAGCCTCTTTAATATCAACATGAGGATACAGCTTGTTGATTACTGGTATGTCATACTTGATTACATTGTGACCACAGAGGGATGCTCCCATATCCTGAGCTTTTACTAAGAAGTCTAGACCATATTCAATGGTGTTCTCAGCACTGGTAAAGGTATCTACCTTACCTGTGGTTGTGTCTTTAACGACAATACAATGTATCTCTGTGACTTCATTGAGAAGTCCATTGGTTTCTAAATCGAATAGTAGTGTCATGCGTGTTCTCTCCAGCGAGTAACTGTTTTAAGTATTTATGCCAAGGTGTAACGAGCGTATCGTTGCCCTGTAATAGGGTGATACTTGTAGACTGTTATGATATCCATGCCTAATTTGCGTAGCTCAGAGATACACTTGGTCAATGATTGGATTGAGTGGTCAACCATAGCTTCACGCTGAGTAATACTTTTGGTTGTCATTAAATGTTTCTTTAGTATTGAGAGCTGTGTCATTTAGAAATCTCCATTTGGTTCAGCTGTGAATACAGGCTGAATAGTTTCAGTTAATCTTCCAGAATCTTTGTCGTAACGTAGGTAACCTGCTTCCCCTGTATCTCCTGAGAACCTATTCTTTAATACACGAATGGTTGTTAGGTTAGGGTCTTCAGATTGTTGGTCTCTCTCTAGGCCAATCACCATATCTGAGAGCTGTGCGATAGCATGGCTACCACGGAGTTGACTTAAGGAAGTCTTCGCTCCCTCTTCATGACCTTTACCTTCAGGTCTCTTAAGGTGTGACACAACAAATAGTCCTATGCCTGTCTCTTCTACAAGAGTTCGGAGCATAGTCATTGCTTTATCTATAAGCTTCCGCTCATCCCCATCGCCAAGACCAGAAACCACAATACTAAGATGGTCGAGGATAATCCAATTACAAGAGCATCCCCTCGCCATGAATCTGACTCTGGCAATAAGGTTCTCAATGTCACTACTACCCCAGTGGTCATAAAGAAAAAGCCTCCCAGAACCAACAGTAGCGTCAAAGCTGTTACGATATAATTCAACATCTATGTCTTCCTTGTTTAAATGTAATGGTCTATTCATGTGGATACCCATGATTCCTAAGGCAGTACGTTTAGGATTCTCTTCTAGCATCAACATACCTACTGTCTCACCACTGTTTAGAAGGTGGTAGGCAATCTCTCTAACTACTGCTGACTTACCTATACCTGAGCCAGCTGTGATTGTTACAAGCTCACCTCGCCTAGCTCCTAAGGTTTTCTCATTAAGTGCATCCCAAGGATACTTAACTGAATCAACCTTAACTTGTGTAGATACTTCTTCCCATAGGTCAGCACCTGAGATGATTCCATCAGGTCTGTGTTCTCTAGCATTCCATAGAGCAGAGATGATTTCCTGTTCCTGTCCAGCCATGAGTAACTCGTTAGCATCTTTCATTGAGAGTGTTGCTATCTTTGCCTTACCACCTTCAAACAACTCAGCACATTCTCGTGCTGCTTTTTGCCCTACTTCATCCATATCAAACATGAATACCACTTCTTCAAACTGATTGAAGTATTCAAGATTCTTTTGGATTGCTTTCTTAGCACCTTGTGCACCATTAGGTACACTCACTACAGCCCAGCGATTGTTTTGGGCTTGGCTTATGGTTAAACAGTCGATTTCGCCTTCTGAAATTACTATCTTCTTACCTGAGTTCCAAAGCTTGGCTCCGAAGAGTTGTGCCTTTGAGATATCCCCAAGAATCTTGAAGTCCTTATTAGCAAAGCGTATCTTCTGTGCCACTAGCTCTCCGTCTTTTGAGTAGTACGGAGCTATGTGAACAGTCTTACCTTGATACTCACCAACTTGGTATCCAAACTTCCTACAGGTATCTTCTCTAATCTTGCGTTTGATAATGTCTTTATAAGAACCTGTGATTAAACCTAAAGCTGTCTTCTTGCTGACCACTGCTTCTGAGGTATCCCCTGCTTCTTGCACAGTGACACCGCACGAGAAACAATGGCTGTGACCATCTGTATAAATGCCATTGGCATCACTTGAACCACATCCCTCACAGGGTATATGTCTGATAAAGTTGCTTGATTGTTCTTCCATATATCCTCTAAAAAAGAAGGGAGAGCCGAAGCCCTCCCAGTTATAAGTGTGTCGTATTCTAATTGTGCAACTTGTGGCTATATTTGCCTTTAGACAACATTTTCTTTCAACCAATCCTTTACTTCAAAACTTGGACAAGCCTTAGCTACATTAGGAAAGTCCTTATGTCCCTGAATGACTGCATCTGGATACATACTCTTAAGCTCTATTAGTAATTCCTTTAGAGTCTTAAACTGTGCTTCAGTAAAGTTGTTCTCAGCTAAAGATACATCATCAGCATTGACACCACCAACCATACAAATTGCTACTGAGTTAGTGTTGTGTCCACTAATGTGTGCGCCAATCACATCTTTCTCTCGACCTCTTTCAATCACACCTTCCCTGCGAATTACATAATGGTAGCCAATACAGGCAAAGCCTCGCTTACGGTGCCACTCATTAATTTCTACTGCGCCTATATCCATCTTGTCTGTAGTCGCTGCACAGTGAACTGCAATAAAGTCGGTAGCTGGTCGCTTCTTGGTGTTAGAGACGTAGGGTGTTCCTACTACTGTTACTCCTGTCATTTCTTTTGTTCCTTTATCCAAGAATCTGGAATGCTCTTGTCGGCATATATAAAACCATGTTTGTTACACCACATCCCATAAGTAGTTGGACTAAGTTTAGAGATACGTTGTTTAGAATTCCAAAAGACAAACCTTAGGTCTATCTCTGGGTGTTGTGCTTTAACTAGAAGATGCTTCTGTCGATCTGCGGTAAGAAATCTACCTTTGGACTCGACCACGATGCCATTCGGTAGCTCCCAATCTGGGTGATACTTATGGTCTTTAGATGGTCTTGTGTAAGTAATGACCATGCCCTCATAAACAAAACTCACCCCCTGAGAGGTGAGTTTTTCTGCTATTTCAACTTCTAGTCCTGAGCGATAACCCTTTGCGAGGGCTATCCTACTTAAGCTACTAGAAGTCTTCTTCATCTGAGGTTCCGCTATCACTATTAAATGGTGTGTCTTCTACGTCTTGCTCAAAGCCTTCTTCTTGTTTGAAGCCCATAGCTGATGCACTGGCACCACCTGAGAATTCAATAAGATTAAGAACTTGTACAGCTTTCAAACGTAGGGATACACCAGCACCAATCATTGAGGTGTAGAAACCAAAGCACTCATAGTTGACTTTGATAGTGCTACCACCGCCAACATTTACATTCTTAAGTGGTGTTAGTTTTGAATCAAAGATTGCTGGTTTCTGTTCAAAGCTATCTCCATTCTTCATGTTTACCTTAGCTTTCATCTTGAAGGTAACCTCTACCTCACCAGTTTCTTCATTGGTTTTATAAGGAGGGTCTGCCTCACGAATCTTCTTACCTACATTTTCTTTCTTAGCTCGTGCAATTGAAGCTTCGAGACGTTCATCCAAGAACTTGATAATAGGAGCAGCTTCGTCTGCACCCAGTACGATAGTGACTTTGAAGTCACCATCTGGATTGAACTTTGTGTCTGGGGTGTTTAACCAAGGGTACTTTGCGATACCCTTAGGTGTTGTGAAGTTTGGTGTTTTCTCTGTTGCCATTTGCATGTTTCCTTTTAATGTGTGAAGTAGCGTGATTCAAGTAGTTGAACGTCATAGCCAGCTTCTAATAATTCATGATACATAGTAAGAGGGATATGATTCCCACGTTGCCAAATGCTGACAGCCTGACCTAAGGCACTGCGATACTCTTCAATTGCTTCCATTTCATCTTCCTTTTCAATAAGTTTATCAACCCAATCTGACTGTTCCATTTGGTTCCTTTCAAAGTTTATGGCTCTGCTTCTAATTGTGCAACCTGTGGCAAAGTTTGCCTTTAGGCAACATTTAGCTAAAGCAATAACGACTATCAATGATATTAGCTATATCTAAAGTTCCTCTTGCTGGAAGTTCTGGCACTGTTGCCTTCTTAGCTGGTGACATATAGCTAGTGATCTCTGTTCTAAAGTTTTCAAAGACATCTTGGTCATACATCTCCATGAAAGTTTCTCTGACGATTCTATAGAGTTCCTGTGCATCTCCAGCGGTAGTACCAAAGCTATCATGAATCATTGCAAAGTTTGTTATGCCTTCTTGACTCGCTCTCACCACAGTCAGACCCATGTGTGCTGCATCACAGGAATGGATATAGTTTGGAGCTATGCTTGAACCCATGCGTCTACGATCTAACTTATCCTTCTCTTTATACATCGTTAGATACACCAACTTACCGCTGATAGAAGTCTTAACTCTGCGTAGCTGTAGATCAGGATAACTCTGCATCACAGGAAAACCAATTGGTGTAGTCCAGCGAACTGGGAGTTCTTCTGAAGCTGCTATAGAAGCTGCGGACTGCAACCATTTCATTGCTTCCCCTGCTTTAACGAGGACACCATTCACTGAGACCCAGATTGCTTTGGCTAGGTAGCAAGCACCTTGGTAGCCATCACCATTGAAGTCAAAGGGAACACCAGTTCTCTCAGCCACTTGAAAAGCTGGTCGAATGATATCTTCCATCGTCTGATTTTTAAACCCATACTCTTTAGAGGAGTATGCCATCGTCATTACTGGCCTCTTGCAGGTCTTGCGAGTGATACCAAAGGACAACCACTGCTTTGCTAAGGTCATCGTGCCATCCTTAACGTAGGCTGTGCCATCATCATAGTGCTTGATCTCATCAGGTGTGCCTGTAAGAACATCTCGGTTGACCTGCTCCAGCACTTTCTTAGCTACTAGACCATAGACATCCTGAGGTTTATCTGTAGGTATCAAATTAACAGCCATGCCACCCTTCTCATCTCGTAGCTGCATTGAAAAGTGTTGAATACCTGAGCATGAACCATCGAAGGCAACAGGAATCTTTGATACGAAGCTGTCCCCATGTTCAACATACCCAGCCCATTCAAAGCAAAAGGATAAAAATTGCCACGGTTTATCAATCTCAACATCCCCTATAGTGCCTTGCCACCCCTTGTTAGAGTATGGGTCTGCTGCTATAGCCAGAATCTCTTCTTCATGGTCTAGCACCCACTCTACACGCTGTTCAAGGGTAACCTTATCATAGCCAGCCACGTTAGCTCCTTGGAATGCCAACCACTTCCAGCCTTCCGCACCTAATTGTTTACCAGTAGCAAACCTTAGGAGTGATTTATGAAAGTCAGCACCCTGTGGATTAAGCTGTGGTACTGCATAGATACGACCACGGAAGTCTAGCTGATACGGAAAGTAAATCTTGCGATATCTCTCGTATCTCTTAGCGATACCCAATGCCATGCTGAAGCTAACACGCTGTCCAGCAATGGATAGGTTCTGTGTGTGCATCTTTGCTGCTTGGATTCTCCATTCCCTCTTAGCTTCTTCATTAGTAGCTATATCGAAAGGCTTAGGTGGTAACTCATGCCCTCCTCTAGGAGGTAAACCAGCAACTTCAGCTCCTGTGTCCCAGACTGTCTGCATCACTTCTAAGACTTGGGAATTGATCTGCCAAGCTGTGTGTTGTAGTTTGTTGACAGCTGTATAAACAATAGGCATATCTGTATTGTTAAGCTCTTCTATATAGTTTCTATTCTCTGTCTTCACTAACTGTAGAGGCTTAATGTTTGAGCTAATGTATCCACCGTCATGTGGTGTAGTCCAATCCCTTGGTTGTACGACCATAGGCTCAAATACTGGGCGTAGTGTAGCCATGACATCGTTCTTCTTTTCTATCCATGCCAGTGTCTCAGGAAGAGCCTTAACGTACTTTATACTCTGGTTCTTATCTACTTTCTGATGAGTGATCTCAACGATACCTATGGTCTCGACACAAACATCTAAGAGTTTGATACCAACATGAAGTCTATCTGTTCTTGTCCATGCATCCCAAGTGGTGAACCTATCTGCCTGTCTTAAAGCATAGACATGTTTGTAATGGTAGCTACTACGTTTCTTAGCTCCTATCATAATTCTTTCATATCTAGCTCTCTCATCCTTACGGATACCAGCTAGGCGTAACTCATCCTCGACAGCTGTACCTATAGCGACACCTACGAACTGTAAGGTTCTTACACTAGAGATACCTGCAAGTAGATTCTTAAGAGTAATGAAAGCTAGGACATTACTAGGTACATCTTTAATAAGAGGATAACAAGCATACCTACGACCTGCATTGCCTATCGACATATCTAGCTTCCAAGCATCTATAGCTTTAGCAACTAAGGCAACCCTATGGCTAACGATAGTCTGACCATAACTTGTACTGTCTTCTGCTCCTCTATTGACTGAGCTGATGCTGTTCTTAATGTACTTCTCAGCACCTCTTGAAGTCATCTCTTCTTCAAGTCTTACCTGAGTTGACATTAAGTCTTCATCTTCTATCTCTATGGTCATAATTTTATAATTCCTATTTAGTGGTAATTATTAGTTCAAATCTTAAGATACATAAGGATTCTTTAAGTCTTCTTTATGTATTCCTAAGGACAGTCTTAGTTCTATTTTCTACAGATATCGGATGTCGGACTTAAGGCAAGTGTCTGACACCAAAATGTGGCACATCTGTCAGAAGCTTTACTTTCGGCTCTGCTTCTAATTGTGCAACCTGTGCCTTTGGTCAACTAATTATCTATAAAAAACAGGAAGTTATCGCTAAGTCCCTGTTGTTTATAGACAAGAGATTAATCTATGTCTTTTACTGCTTAAGAATTTTGGTGCCCAGAGCCGGAATCGAACCGGCACGTCCTTACGAACGAGAGATTTTAAGTCTGTAAATACACTCTAAGTCTTTGTTTCTTAAGTATTAACTACTGCATTATGCCACTTTTAATGCCACTTATACCACATATACCACATTTGTGGCACATTAATTATGCCAGTTTAAGCCTTGGTTTGAAGCTTTCTCTGTAGGCATCTAACGCTAATTTACCTTCTAATAATTTATTCGGAGCCAAGTGCATGTAACGTGCTGTAGTCAATGGAGAGGCATGACCCATCCATTTCTGAATGAACTCCGCAGTCTTGTCCTGCATTGCCATTCGACTTGCACAGGTGTGTCTAAGGCTGTGAACAACAAACTGTGAATCTTCTTGTAGACCTAAGGTTTCTCTAAGTAATGCCCAGTTTGACCTTAGTGTAGCTACTGTCAAATCATCAAATAACCTAGTGTTATCCCAGCGTTCTTCTATGATTGCCTCTACTCTATTTGTCGCTGGTACTGCTCGAGCTTTAGATGTCTTAGTTTCATCTGGGTGAAGCCCCAACATTCCATTTCTAAACTCCTTTACTTGGAAGTCTAGTAACTCCATTCTTCTGAAGCCTGTATCAACTGCAACAATAATAAAATCTCTTAGGCTGTATAGCCCAAGTTTTTCACAGGTAGCTAATACCTTAAGCTCTTCCTCTGCATCCATCCAGCGGATTCTATGCGTACCTGCTGATCTCCGTTTCATATAAGGTATGGAATCAATCCAGCCCTCAGCTGCGGAAGTCTTAAGCATCATAGATAGAGCTGATATTTTCGCATTGACAGTACCTCCAGCATTACCATCATCTTCAAATTCCTCTACCATCTCACGAATAAGTATAGAGGTGATCGACTGAACAGGAATAGAGCCACCGAAGAACTTCAAGACTGAGCCAGCGGTCTTCACATGTGCTGTAGATTTATTCTGAGACCATGTGTCTTTCACTGTGATGTCATAGGCATCTTTTAAAGTGTTACCTATAGGTTTGCCTACGGTAGTAGCTTTGCATCGCTCCTGAGTCGATTGTGAAGACTTAACGACACCCTTGCGTATTGCCATCTCTAAGTTAAAGCTTTTCTCTGCTTCATCTCTGGATTTAAAGCTCTTCCTGAAGCGATTCTCTCCGCTACCAATACAAACTTCAAAACTATTACCGCGGTCATAAATAGGCATGATCTATATCCTTTCTTTAAGTCTCTTAAGAAAAGCTTTTCCAGCAAAGGTAAGCGTAATGATCTTACGCCTACGCTCTGTAGGGTCTTCAACTGAGCTGATTAACTTATGGCCTTCCTCATGATACCTATTGATGCTACCTAAGGCACCGATGTGTCGACTACAAGTGGAGATACCAATACCTAGCTTTTCGCTGAGATCAGTCATGGTCACCCCTGCATCACCAGATTCACTAATCGTGAGAAAAGCCGTAATCTGGCCGATTGGCATCTCTGCATCCAGTGTCCTAAACATTTCAAGGACACCCAATATTACTTTTACTTCCATAAGTTTTCTCCTAACCAACGATTTTAAATATTAGGGTTTTCAAAACACCACAAAATATGGAGTTTCCACAGCCAAATATGATTTTCCTTTAGGCTAAAATAATAGTCAAGCAATAATCCTCTACTGTCAACTATTTCAAGCCAGAATCCTCTACTACATATATTAAAGTACATAATACTCCTGTTATCTAGGTTATTCGCCAACTACAAGTGTTCAAAATGAACATTTATGTCAACTATAATGTTTTTATTATTAACTATTTTTGAAAAGCTCGTGAGATTGAGCATAAACGCATTACCATCCTTTGTCAATTGGTAATCTTTATCAATTGTAAAGCATTTACCAGTGATGAATAATGTTAATGATAAGAACGATATCAGCGAGTGCTGCTAAGATTAACAACCCTGCATCTTTATTCCAAAACTTTGATTTCTGCATCCTTAATGCTTTTCATAATGTGCTGCAAAATTACAGCCAAAAATACCCTGAGAGAGTGTGCCCTCAAGATACTTTTAGATTAATTTAGAGTAAGGTCAGCCACGTATATACGACTATTTGATAGGTGGGTTGTTGAAGCGGTTCATGCGCTCAAAGTATTCTTGTCTAGTCATGGTTGTATCTCCCCAATGGTTACCTTAACTATCCTAAAGTCAATCAATAGGACAGGGTAGATAGACACATGGCTAAGTAGTTCTCTCTTGGCTTCCTCATAGCTTTCATAGGTGGATTGAGAGGCAAAGCACCAAGCCTCCTCCTCCTCTAAGTATTCCTGTATAGCGAATTCCTGTGGTGTAATCATGGGTGTAGCTCCAAGTGATATAAACTTTCGTCATAGTTATAGATTGGGAAATGATAGAGCTCAGGCACTAAGTAGCCATCTTCGGTGTCCAATAGCTCTTCGCATTGGTCAAGGATTTGGTCTTCAGTTCCATAGAGGGAAACAGTCCTTGACTCTTCTATGACTGCTTTATCTACCCCATCTATTCTGTCTTCATAAAAATTAAAAGAACCTAGTAATACTGTCCATTGTTTCATTTTGATAACTCCTAAATTAAATTAAAGTCAGCCACGCACAAACGACTATTTTTTAGGTGGTACTCACGCATCTTCTGCGAGTGCCAACGAGTTGCCAGCGCATACCTCCGTTGTGCTAGTAGGCTAGTGAATTCTTGAGGTAGGTGTAGTTGTTGACTACGTGCCCACTCTAAGAGAGCGTTGTGTTTACGTGCCATAGGCTCTGTCCTCCTCATCTTTAAAGATAGGTGCGACCAAGAAGCCCAGCTGTTCTAAGCCTTGCCAAACCTCTTTAGGTAGCTCAAACACTCCGTCATAGTCTGCGAGGGTCAACAGCTCTCCATCATGCTCAAACCAAAGACCACCCCCACACTCATCACCATAGACCTCATGTTCAAAGAAGCCATAGAGCTTTAGTGCATCAACCTGTATGTCAAACTTGCCGACCTGTATCTGTTTATTGAAGTTGTAGCTCATGATAGTTAATCTCCATCTAAGTTAAGCCAAGGGCTGTGGCTAGTCCTTAAGAATGCCCACGGCTAACCTCTGAGATTTTCAAAGGACAACCATTGGTATTCTTAAGGTTTAATAAGGTTGATATACAATGAACTTACCTTGCGCTACTCCTAAAACTGAGGTGTTATCATTTAAATGTGTCATAACTAATTCAAACTCAGCATCCCCATCGCCCTCAGCCTCGCTCAGGTCAATGTTATAGTTACTTGCAATGTCCGTGTAGTGTTCCTCTGAGTAGTCGCAGCATATCGCTATTACGTCCAGCTCTACTTCTTCTCCAATGTCGTCTCCCAGCTCCTCTAAGTAATTGAATATGATTTCTTGTGCCTCATAGCTAAACTGCTCAGCACGTCCGTGTGATTCAAACTCTCTGCGAAAGTCGTGTAAGTCTACTGATTGTTTCATTTTGTTTAATCTCCAGTTGGTTAATATTGCTTTTAGTCAAGTAATAGGTAAATAAAGGTCATCAATCCGATGAATGTGCTAATGAATGCAATGGATTCTATAATCATCAAAGTTAAACTAGGTGTAGATTCTTCTACTTGTAACTTTGAGTTTTTATAGTCAATCATGGTTAATCTAGTGTGTGCCAAAGTTGTTTCTCCTAAGTTATTTATTTAAGATATATATTTGAACTACCACTGAAATTAAGAACACTGCCAATGCCGTGTAACCAATAATTAGAAACAGTTGATTTTCGCTATACATTGTTACTTACTCCTTAGGTTGTCCACTTGTTATCAAGCAGAGAATCAATATTAATCTTATGTTTGCCACACGTCAACCATTTACTTAAGAATAATGTAATCAATTGGCATATTTAACCAATTTAAGAGAATAGGCAGAATATAGCTAAAATATGAGGAGCTACGGCTGATTTAAAATGCTAGGTCAATGCAAGGATATCAGAAACATATTAAAGTCGCTCTAAGGTACATTAAAATGCGTTACAGGTGTATTTACAGCATATATTGGTCATTTGAAGGGTAAAAAAAGGACTGATATAGCTGTTTTTAGCTCCGACCTCTCGATTAGAGGTGCTGAACAGGTAAACATTTGGAAGTCTTCAAGATGTCTTCTTGTGTTCTTGACGAATGCTAAAGAAGTCTAAAGGTTGTCTAAAGAAAAAAACGGACTGATAATCTTAAATAGATAGTAGATGAGAACCATTATCATTTAGATTACCAAGTAAAAAAAAGGGATAACACCTAAAGAAGCTAAGTGTTACCCCTAAGTTTAGTGCTGTATTACTGTGCAACATATATTATATCTATTGTTAACCAAATGAAATCAATAGGTTACATGGTATATGTGGCATATTATGTGGCACTACCCCCCACCCCCCTTGATTTCTTAAGGGTGCAGAGGATGGCATGGGGGAATTCTCCAGCCTTCGCCTTACGATTACCTTCACATATTTTTTTATTAAATTATTTTGACTTACTTCTTTGGGACTCCCTAGCTTTCTCATCAAGAATGACCCTACCATTTGGTAGCATGAGTTGATAAGCTTCTTCCCCTTTCTTCAGACCAGCTTTGTTCCACCTTGGGGCTTCATTGCGTTGACTTGGGGTGACAAACTTACTCTCATTAGAGAAGCTCTCATGGAGAGGAGTCTTATACTTGTCATTATAGTGAATCTTGTGGTCGTTCTGGTTTACAGAAGTGGACATAGTAGGGTCTTTCCAGAAGCCTCTCATGTCATAGTCAGCTGTCTGTGGTACTTTATTAGCGTGTGCCCATTGTTGGTACTTAGCTTCATCACTGGTCTTAAGAACAGTAAGCTTATCCTTCCATGAAGGGTCTGCCCATTGCATATTTCTATCTAAGACTGTAGGTGGAGCTATGGATACCTGAGGTGTCTGCGGACTTCCACTAGCAATACCTAAAGAAGTAGCTAGGGGTATCTCTGGTAAGTCTGAGGATACTGCTGGTGACACCTGTTGTTCACCTGTAGGTGTCATGCACATAATATCTCTCACTATACTTATTAATTAATTATTAGTTAAAGGTCGTATCACTAAGAGGAGCTAAAGTTACTAGTGGCTACCTAAGGAATACTATAGTTAAGTCTTAAGATTTATCTCTTGACTTACCTATTATATATATCATAAAGGAAAATCTACAGTTACCCCCCTACCCCCCATAGATAATCCTATGGTTCTTAGAGATCAGTGTTCTGAACTCATATGGTAGAGTTGTAGTTGTAGATATTCCCATGATTGTTGACTATCACATACATCATGGAAGGATTCACAGCTAGGTCTTATCGACCAACCCAAGGTGTAACCCTTAGATTCCCCCAGTTGAGATATATTAACTACCTCTTCCTATTGAGCAACCTGTGAATACTACTTCATTTATCTATTAGTACCTTCATTCTTACCTAACCATGAGGCTTGCTTAGGTTTAGTACCTAAGATACCACCCATGAATTTCTTTAGTTCTATATCCATAGCTTTACTGTTGAGTTCTTTAGTAGCTTTATTATTATCTCTACCCATTGTCTCTACCCAGTAGTGAACAGCCATTGCTAGAGCATCAAGTCTATCGTCATGGACAATAGCTCCTCTATCTCTGGTTAGTCTAGTCATCTGGTAGAACAAGGAATACTTAATATCAGGAGCAGTATCAAAGTCTTTCTGTATTACCTTCTGATCGACTATAAGTCTATGACCAGACATCACAGGTTCTAAGGTATCAATGATACGAGCTTCCTTCTGTGTACTATGTTTTACTTCTTCTACAGTACAAGGATATATCCTAGCTAATATTGGTTTAAGTAGCTGAGTAAACATACCATCACCAAAGTTAGCTTCAATAATAATATACTTAACTTGGTTTCTCTTAGCTGCATAGGCTAGGGCTTCTAGTGTTTCTATCTCGTAGCCACCTGTGAGTCCACCTGCTTCAGTTAAATAGAGATTACCTGCTAATGCCTTAACTACTGCATAGCCTGTTTCATCTTTACCACGACCTGAAGGGTCAACTGAGAGTACAGAGCCTGTGTATTCAAACATCTCTTCTGAATGCCACATAGGTCTATAGAATCTATCGCCTGTTAAAGCTACATTAGGTAGATCATTAATACATAGCTCAGGAGCAGCTGCCCAAGCTACCTTGGCATGAGCCATAGTAGGGTTGAGGTTCTGTATAACTAGGTCTGCTACCTTCAATGGGTATCTGTCGGCATCACTTTGTGCAGTATCAAGCATGAACTGTAGAGCAAACCCAGCTTTACCATAGGATACCCTACGTTCCATCAAGTCTTCAGCATCAAACCTCTTAGGGTCTGTAGGTTCGCCTGATATCTCTGGTGTATCCTCAAGACCTTTAGTAATCATAGGTGCTAACTTGCCCATATACTTGATAACTTGTGCTATCTCAGGGTACAGAGCAGTCCATATACGAACTTCATAGCCACGTTCAGGTAGTTGGTTATATAGAGACATCTCCGTCTGAGGTGTTCCAAGGTAAATGATACGTGCAGTAGGTAGCGGTTTAATAATACTATCGAATTCCTTAACGGATTCTGATAACTTATCTCTCATCATCTGTGTCAATGAGTTGTTTGGTACCTCACAGTCATCTGCAATCAATAGATCAGCACGAGAACCTGTAATCTGTCCTGTGATACCTACAGACTTCACTGAGGGTGAATGGTCTGGGTCTGAAGCACCTACATCAAAGGCTAACATAGAGTCTCTTTGACCATCTCTAGGCTTTAAATGTTGTAAGATAGGTACTTCATTAATGAGTTTCTTTACGAAACTAGAGAAAGCATCAGCTCTTTCTTTGGATGCAGATACAACTAATACTTTCTTTTGTGGGTTGTTTAATAGTGTCCAGCATACAAATGCAGAAGTTAACCATGATTTACCTACACCACGGAAAGCCTCAATGACACAGCGTTTAGCTCCATGCTGAAGGTAGTAAGCAATGTCATACTGTACTGGAGTAGGGTCAGGTAGGTTTAAGTGTTTCCACACTACATACACGAAGACCCTGAAGTCTGTTAAGACTGTCTGGTTCTTATCCATATAATCCTTAGAGGGTGTCTAGGAGCCTCATAGACGAAAAAAAGATGACACCTATGCAATCACATAGGGTCATCTCTTATAATGCGTTAAAGCTCGATTGTGTGCGTTGTGTTACTTAGCATTCCTAAGATTCACTATGTTTGTGTCCTCAAACACTGGTAGATCGGATAGGTCATGCAGTGCAGACCCAGCGACTCCTATAGCTTCTATCTTGTTATCCTTCAGAAACTGTCTAGCCACGTTAAGGATAGCAGCTGGTGGGGGTATTTTCTCCCCTGTGTCAGGATTAGTATATTCTTGTTGTAATGATTCTTTTAATAGTCGTGCCAATGCTCCATGTAGGGAGCCAAGTTCTTTCTCATCAGCCTTATTAACTGTCATGATAACCACCTTTGTACTGTCTTAGTTTCCATAATTCGTATGATTGTCCATACTAGAGAAGCTAGGGCAGCAATAGCTGGAAGCCAACCTGCAAGTGTAGCCATTACACCTCCTATGGATAATGTATCAATTATGTGTTTTATGTTTTCGTGTTCCATGCTTACCCTTTAGGCTTAAAAAACCGCAATTAAGCGGCTGTCCATTTTCTTATCATAATAAACGTGGCGAGCATGACCTTAGCAAACCCAGTGTGCTGTTTCCAGCCGATGTTAATTCTCAGGTAGAAGTTAGTCGTGAAGAACCATTGCGCCCTAAAGTTGAACGCTGATCCCCAATCTGTAAATTCCCAATTAGAAACACCGCTATCCCATTTACCTACTGAACCTGTAACTACTTTATCTTGCGTAGGTTTAACCCCCAATACATGATAAGCAAAGCCATAGGCAGGGTTACGACACATCCAAAAGTAACGAGCTAGGTAGCGATGAGTAGCCTTAGTAAAATCCCATGTAAGCCAGTTACATGACTTCCAGTAAGTTGATCTATACCACTCGTCTACTGGTGCATCATGCGTTTGGAAATAACGTACTTGTGGGATAAGCCACTCACGCCCATCAATCTTAGTGATGAATAAAGGCAGGGCTAATATTGGCGCAAGAACCCAAGTAGCCAACGTAGCAAGCCATGAGAAAGGCCATGAGATTAACCATTGTAAATACATCATGCTACTGACTCTGGCTGAGGCTCTGGCTGAGGTTCAACTGTAGGTTCAACAGACTTCGGAAACTCCAGCTTCACCGCAGTAATAGAGTCTTCCCAAGTTGTCGTACCGTCTAACGTATCGTGGTACTGCATATCTAACTGCGATTGGATGGTTGGATATGCTAAGGCTCGTAGCTCTTGATAGGTAGGCTCAGGAAGTACAGGAATTGCAGCTAAACGGATTGCTTCGGCTTCTTCATCAGTAATCTCTAGTGAACCCTCGGGTAAAAGGTAGATGAATTGAGCGTCATCTAGGTGGTGAAGGTTGTTTTGTGTATCTTTAAAGTATGGCATAGGGTTTCCTTAACGTAGTTCTGACCACTGAAAAAAAGAACCTGAAGTAGTTAATAAATAGCTTTGCCCATTAGGAACTATGGTATTTCTATTATCATGACTTGCAACCGCCCCTGCATAGACAGACCCAAGAGATACGCCATTAATAGTAATAATAAAATTACTATGAGTTCCCGGGTTAGTTGCAATTACATCAAGCTGAATTGGTTTTCCAGTAGTGTTATAATATGTCGTACCGCTTACCCTACTACCAGTAACATCCTGCCAAGTCTGCCCAACACCTAAAGCCAAAGCCCCTGCGGTTGCAGGAGTCACGAACTTATTAGTAATAGTGCCAGCTTGAATCTCAGCAGTTGTAGCCGCAGGAATACCAGCAGTTATCCCAGTTGCCCCTATGGTGACAACCTCAACGCCATCTTGGAGGATTCCGCTGACACCTGTGCGTGGTGAAAATGTTATGGTCATAGGTTATCCCTCCCACATTACGTTAACAGAACCAGCATCGAATACATCTGTGCCATTGGCTGTGGTAAGGCGTAGGCGGTCTAGTGTGCCTGATAGAGCTACAGAACCACCACCTGTTAACCCTATTAAATCCCCAGTTACGGTAGCTCCTGTAAAAGTTGCTATCCATGTGTTATTAGACTGTAGATTAAGAACCATTGAGCCACTACGACTCATGGGAGCGCCACCGCCTACTATTGTAAAACCTGCTGTAGATAATATTGAGTTATAAGACCCTACACCATAATAGCCTCCTGCGTATGAGTAGCCAGTCGACACAATAGAGCCATTTCCTAGTTTAACCATAAGAAAAGAAGTACCATTCGTACTAACACCACTAAGCATCACAGTAATCCTCTTAGCCCAACTAGGAATACCAGTAAAGTCAAATGAAGTGCCTGATGTTGTTGCTTGTGCTGTACCCATTGTTAACTGCTTGGTAGTGTTAATAAGGCCATCAGCCCCCACAGTCAATACATCTTGAGTAGTAGCCCCAACATTACCCCTTGACAACTTTGCAGTGCCATCTAGTGCAGTTTGGAGTACAAAGTTATTGGTGGCTGTGGCTGAGTCGCCAAGTTGAATCTGTGATACTTTTAGTTGTCCAGCCATTATGGTAGGTACTCCTTAATTGTTATGCGAGAAGCCATTACGCCGCCAAGTATCTGACTGCCACTTGTGCCATTAAATGTAAGCGTTCCTGGCCCACCTGCCCCAACTCTTACCTTAAAAGTAGTTGATAATGTTGTACCTGATGCCATAAAATGAGTAAAATTTACTGAGGCTGACCCATTAACTACACTATTAAGCTGCACCATTGCTGCTATTGCATTAGTACCTGAGTCTTGAAATAAAGCTGTGGCTATCCCTGATAAGTCTGAATGAGCTGCTTGTGTACTAACTGTAATCTCTAGCGTACTAGAAGCGTTTGTTGGTGTAATAGATAAACTCAGAAATTGAGTCCCCTCAGTAATCTGAGGGACGGTATTATCAAAAGGAATTACTGTTGTACCAGTAGCCACCGCCCCAGTCTGAAAAGTAACTATCTGAGCGCATACATGCTGACCTGTAGTTTTCGCTGGTGTAATCGTGCCGTCTTGAACAAGGCTTACGCCTGTCGTTCCATTTATAATTACAGCCATTAAGTTGTACTCCATGTTGAACCATCAGGTATCGTTACTAAGACTCCATCAGCAACTGTTACTGTGCCAAATGAACCTGCGTTTTGACCTGTGGGGATTGTGTAGTTTGAGGTTACGGTCTGACCGTTTAGATAGAAGACTGCATCAGTGCCTCCACCTGTAGCACCGCCACCAACTGCACCCCAGCCTGTGACACCATAGCCTTCAAATTGAGTGAGTGTGGAGTTATAACGGAGATAGCCCAAAGGCGTTCCTGCATCTCGTTGCGCTGTTGTGCCTACTGGTAATACTGCTGAACCTGTTGCGGTTGTTTTAGTTACACTAGAACCTACTGCCGCTAGACTATTAATAGCACTTTGAGCTGAAGCTGAGGCTGATAAAGCTGAGTTAGTTGCTTGAGTTGTTGCTAGGGCTACCTGTGCTTGACCATTAGTAGTCGCTAAGTTAGCCTGTGTTGTCGCTAGAGCTACTTGAGCTTGACCATTGGTTGTCGCAAGATTAGCTTGTGTTGTAGCTAGAGCCACTTGGACTTGACCATTGGTTGTCGCTAGGTTAGCTTGTATGATTGCAAGGGCTACCTGAGAACTACCATTGTTCTCTGCCCAGTCTTTAGTGACAGCATCCTGTTGATTAACAGGGTCTCCTACGTTAGATATTCTCTTACCACTGGCTGTTAACGTAAAGTCGGTATCTGTAAAGATACTTTCCTTAACAATGTCATCAGTCTCTTGGGCAATATATAGGTTGTATGTAACTGAAAGATCGAGGTCTTTCTCAAGGAGCACTGAGCCATCTTGGAAGTCAACAATAGGTGTATCTTTAGGTGTGAACCTACGAATCTGAATGAGACCTGTAGGAGCACTCGTAAAGGTGATGGTGCTGTTATTAAGGAATGTATAAGCTGTTGTAATAACACCTTCGACACTTACTGTAATGTGGGTAGTATTAAGATAAGGGAAGCTAAATGTATAATTAAGCGTACTTCCATTACCTGTGTAGTTAACGTAACTATATGCCACTGTGTTTCTCCAAAAGAAAAGCCCCTAGTGTTACCTAAGGGCTTTGTGGGTTAGTTATGGTTTGGTCTAGGGTTATCTCTAAGTCCGAATTCACCCTGAGTTTTATTTATTATATGATCTTGGTAAGCTTTAACTAGCACCGCCTCCTGTGCCAACAGTTCGGAGAAGGCTGCTTCCTGTAGAGTGTGAAGCATCTTTTGTACCTCAGTAACCCTGACACCTTTGTAGAGGTTAGTACCATCAGGAATATCAGCTCTCAATATCGGCTCTAGTTTTACTGCTGGATTAGTAGCTTTATAAAGTTCTTGCCACTTATCATATAGAGTCATCTTCCCATCTTGAGTCTCTATAGTCCTAAGGTCTAATGAACCAAGCTTAGGATGTTTTATAGGAGGAATAAAGGAGGCACCTGTTTCTTTAGATAATCTATCAAGCTCCGCAACGACATATAGTTCTGTAGGAGTCCTTCCTTTATCTAGCTCCTCTTGAGAGGTAGTAGAGAAGACATTCCACATCACACCTATATCGGTCATAGTCCTTGCGTTGCCTAATACATCATAAGCCTTGGTAGACTTAAGTCCCTTCATGTGGTGTCCTGTTGCATCCAAACGTGCCTCTACAAGACTAAATGGGTCTAGCTTGGCTGAGACTACCTGCTTAAAGGTGACAGGGTCAATCATCTCAGGGTTCATAGTCTTAGCAACCTTAACTGCTTGCCTAGGAACTAAGAGGGAGAGTTTGTCCCCAAGCATTCTTAGGGATGTTGAGGCTGACCCATCTGGGTCTATAGCTGCACCAGCAATATCGAAGGCACCACTAACACCTGCTACGAGGTTTGCACTCTTAAGAGCCATTGCAATAGAGACAAGCCCTATAGACATGAATTGTCCTATCTCTTCAAAGGCACTCTCAGGAATATCTTCTCCCTGTGCTTGTCTTATATAAAGAGTATCTAGGCGTTCCATTGCATTCAAGGTAATCTTAAAAGGTGTTGATATTGGCTCCATGTAGCGGTATGACCAATAGCTTCCATCTTCATTTTTAATAGAATACTTAGGTGCTTTATTTGTATCGTCACCAGCATTTCCTTGCTTATAGTTATCATAAGCCCCATCACCAGTAACTCTGCCTTGACTCATTAAGTTAGCTAGTTGCCCAAAGACCATCATTGAGATAGTTGCTTCAGACTTAGCCCTTAACATTCTTGCAGTACCATTCTTTCCAGATAGATCAGCTACAAAGTTAGGAGCTAGGAGGTTCAATGCTGGTGTTAACCTAATACCTTCTTCAAATACACGTATAGGTGTTCTAAAGAATAGTTGTCCACACAAGAATCTCCAAGCTGGAATACCGTTTGTAAATTCTTCATACTTCTTAGCCATAAAGGAGGTGGTTCCTTCCCCAGAAAACCTACGTTTATATAGCGTATCCTGAGCAATACCTATTGCCTCTTTATCAGTGCCATGTCTAAGAGCATCTGTGCCTCTAGTGACTTCTTTATTTACATAGGTAGTGAGCTCTTCTCCCTTGAGACCAAGGTTCTTACCCTTGTTAATGATGGGTTGTATCAAGGCTTCTGATGACTCTGGAAGGAAGGCGTTATCAACTGCATTAGCCACCTCTTCTTTAATAAACTTATCTAAAGCTTTACCTTTAAGTCCTCTATCAGTTCCATCTAAAGCGGCTCGTGCCCCTGCTCTACCTGCGACATACCCTGTGTAGTTAACTTGGGTTAAGAACTCATCTGTCATGTTGAGAACTCTAGGGAAGAAGCGTATCCAACCACCTTTTTTACCTTTAATTGCCATTTCACTTTCTAGTAATCTCATACCATCTCTTGTAAGAATGGATTGTTCATACCTATAGGCAGCACTGGCAGCAGCCCAAGCACTTCTACCTGTTCCATTCACTGTGGAGAGCATGGCTGAGTAAGTTGCCATAATCTCTACCCTAGTTGCCCTCTGTAGTGGGTCAGCATTAATCCCTCTTGTGAAAGGAAGAACTAATGTCTTAGCTAGAGATGGGATAATATTTATAATAACTGTGGTGGTAGAGAACACCATAGAAATAGCCCATTCATTTAGTTTTCTCCAGAACCCAGCACCATCAGCAACTACCTCACCTGCAAGAATCTGTGTGTGAGTAAACTTCTCTGCTGCAATCTTCCCTGCTTCTACGAAGTCTCCCTTAACAATTGCTTGGTCATACTTAAGGGTAAGGTTGTCAATAACATTCTGAGCATCCTTAGCTTTAATTTCATCATCCAACATCTTAACTAAGGTTGCATTAGCTTCTTCTTTAGAGAGCTTAGGGTTCTCTGCCATGATTGATTCAACAGTTTCTTTGACAGAAGAGCCAAGCCTTAAGTCACGTAATGCAGAACCATAGTAAGAACCATAGGCATCACTTGCTAAATATAGGGGTCTAAAGGTTTCTAAATGCTCATCTATTTGTTTCTGTAAAGAAGTAACTAGCTGTGGTTCTTTCTCTAGGCTTAATGCTTTCTCAAGCTTTGCGAGAACTAAGCGTTGTTCATCTCTATATAAGCGAACACCTAGAGATATGAAGCGTTGTTCTTCTAAGGAGTAGCTTCCTTGTCCCATCCTCAGCTGTTCCATCACCTTACCTAAGTCTTCAGGTATGAGCTTACGGAACTGCTCTGCAATAACCTTTGCACCAGCTGTTAGTTCAAAGTCTGTAGGGGTAGTTGAACGAAGACCTGTGTTCATCTTAGGTGTTTCTATGCGTACAGGTTCTCCTTTAAGGACAGGTGCAATGTTATCTTCAGGTAGTCTCCCTGCTTGTTGTCTAGCAATAGCTGCCTTCTCTTCTGCTACCGTAAGGTTAACATCATCTTTAGGCAAGGGTTCTCCAAAGGGGTCTGTGCGCTCTGTAGGAGCCTCTGAAGCCACGCTAGGTTGCTCCCCTGCTACTTGTGTAGGTTCATCTACTTTAGGAGCTTGTGGAGCTTCTGTGACAGCCGTTTTCTCAGGTGCTACTCTACCTAACCTAATTACATTACCTTCTTCAGTAATAGCTTCTTTAAGACCTGCTCTTACCTGTTGACCTAAGGTATCTATCTGAGCATCATCAAGACCCTGTGTCTTCAGCCATGTCCTATACTGAGCATCAGCCTTAGACTTAGTTTTCTGTGAGGTAATGAACAGAGCTTTATCTAGGTCAGATTCAAACTCAATGGTAGAAGTCTTCCACCTTGGTTTAGCCCCTGCGAGTTCCTTAGGTAGACTTTCAGACACCACAGCAGGTGTAGGAGCTGGAGTGACTTGTGGTGCTACTATAGGCTCTGGTACAGCTGAGTCTGCTGGAGTAACTGTAGGTTGAGCTGAAGGTGGTACTGGTGGTAATACCTCAGGTGTCATTGTAGGTTCTACTCTAGGAGGTGCTACGTTAGCCTTAGGTTTAATCCCATACTCTTTGAAGATGTTTCCAAACTTATTGGCTATCCAATCTTTACCTTCTCCAAGTAGTACAGAACCTTTCATTAGACCAAAGTCCATAGCAGTTCCAAGTGCAACACCAGCAACAACACCAATACCTGTATCAGCTGCTGTCTTTCCATAGCTATACTCTTTACGTTCACCTACAGCAAGCTCAAGATTCTGAGTGACAGAGCTTCTAGTAGCCTCTTGAACACCACCTGCTACACCACTAATAATACCTGTTCGACCTAAGGACTTTAGTATTGTTATCTCAGCACCTTTTCTTGCTGCAATAACTGCTGCCCATTTACCGAACCCTACTGTTTCAATGGTTGCATAAGTAATTGGGTCAGTGCCTACAGCCTTGACGAATCTACCTGTTCCTTCCCACGACATATCTATGTTCTCGTAGGTTCTCATCATATAGAGGTAAGCTTCTTTATCAGCTTGGGTGCCATAGGCTACTAGGTTTGCTGTTCTACTTGCCATTACTAAAGTGTTATATGTAAAGTAACCCATCTGATCTTTACCCCACTCAGCAAGCTCTGAGTTAGTACCTTTAAAGTCTGTACTATTCTTCATTGACCACAACTGTGCAGAACCTCTAATCCATGCCTCATCATCATTAAGAGACATAGAAGGTATATCTTTTCTTATAGGTGCCCAAGGTTGATACTCAGGGTCTATAGGAGGAGCTTCAGAAGCTTTCTTGGCTTCAGCATAGGCAGCTTTAGTTTTATCTAAAGTTGTCATGGGGACAGCTGAAGGTGGAGGTGGTGCTGCCTGAGCTGGATTAATACCCAATATCTTATCTACATAGTTATTAGTTTCAGGATTGTTCCACTTAGTCTTGTCCCACCCAGAGTTATAAGCTCTTAGGGCATCTTGTGGATTACCATATTTATTATTGTTCTCAACCATTAATGCTCTATGTAAGAATAGAGAATCTTTATCATTGGTTAAGTCAAACTTACGACCATAGCGTTTCTCTAAGGAAGCCAAGGTTGCTGGCATTACCTGTGCAAGACCTCTAGCACCTGCACCTGCATCAGCAGGGTCACTTAGAAAACTAGACTCCTGTTGAATCTGAGCAGCTGACGTTCCCTTAGGATAACCTAAGATTCTATCCGTTTCTGTAAGATAAGCTAGGGCATCAGGTTTATTAGCTCCTACCTGTGGTCTCGGTGCAGGTGTAGGTTTAACTGAAGGAGCGACTGAAGGACTACTTTGATTAGGCATCTCAGATAGTTGTTGGAAAGCATTTGTAAGATCATCTCCCTGTACACTATCTGGTATTTCATAGGAGCTACCCTTTATTTCATAAATAGCCATTCATATTCCTTATTAGTTATATTTATACACAGGCTCCCCATTGAATAACATAGGTGTTCCATCAAGCTTCATTACCTGTGTCTTACCACCTTTGGTTGGAGCCTTAGGTTTAGCTATGGTTGTTGCGTTAGGTTTAGGCGCAGCTGCTGCTGGAGTAGCTGGAGTAGGAGCACTATTTGTATTAGCGAATTCCTGTAGATTCTCAAGCTTGGTTTTGAACATTAAGTCTGCTTCAGCTTTATCTATATTCTTTGACAGTATCTCTTGCTTGGCTCTACCTACAGGGAAGGAACCTGTGTCTGCATAGGCTGCTCTCATATCTGCCATAAAGCTCATGTTAAAGGCTGTTGTAATCTCTGTGCGGAGACTTCTCCCCTCAATAAGAGATGCGATAGATGCTGAAGGTGATCGTTCTAAAGCAGATAACCTAGGGTTAATACGTGCCCCAAGCATATCAGTAACGACTGGGTCTCTTAAGGCTTGGTAACCTTCCATCAGCTTAGGAATTTCTTTTATTAAAGCTGCTTTATCTGTAGGATTAATAC
>Ga0196901_1000240_pt1 | contig 29829 bp, 37 predicted proteins | sample CB_VirMetaG_FD_169099 | JGI IMG/M metagenome (GOLD analysis project Ga0196901, IMG submission 169099) | Freshwater to marine saline gradient viral communities from Chesapeake Bay - CB_1504_1 Viral MetaG (v3) (version 3) | ecosystem: Environmental > Aquatic > Marine > Coastal | place: USA... | reverse complement strand
GTCTTGTGAAGTAATTGAGATATCACCTTTCTTAAAACCAGCAACAGCAATTTCAAGTGTAAATTCGTTTTCGCTATCTTCCACAATGTTATATGGAGGATAGTTATCTTGCTGCGTAGTTTCAAAGTTGCGAATCATATGGCTCATTAGGCGATCAATGCCAATGGCGCTACGATTAAGAGGTGAGAAGTCAAATGTAGATAGATTTGTCATATTAGTCTCCTTAAATTAAGCAAGTCTATTTTTGTATGTAGACCCGACCCCGGCGTCTACAATAGTATTTATCATTGTATTATAACAAACTAGAAATAGTTTGTCAAGAAATTATTACCACTTACCGCGTGGTTTTACTGGTAATTCTTGTGAACGAACGTGTTTTGCCCAACGACGTTTTGCTGCTTCTTTAGCGGCTTTACGTTTTTGTGATGGTTGTACGTAGTTTTGACGTTCTTTGACTTCTTGAAGTACGTTGCCTCGCTGTACTTTCTTTTTTAGTTTACGCAATGCTTTCTCAACATTGCCGTCTTTTACGTATACTTTTGTGCCTTTTGGATTGATCATCGAGTGTATTTATAATAGTGCTATAGGTGTATTTACCAAATCTTTGGAAATAACCACATTTTCAATGTTGCTTTTATGATAGCGTACTAAATTAAACATGTGTGGCAACAATACCTTCTCTAGTTCTGCTCGCAATCCACGTGCGCCAGTTTTTTGTTCAATTGTTTTGTCTACCACTAACAACAATGCTTCTGGTTCAAATTCTAATTCAACCTCATTACACTTAAACAAATATTCAAATTGACGCAATAGACTGTTTTCAACGCTAGTTAAAATATATACCATGTCTTCTCGAGAAAGTTCTTGTACAAAAGCAAAACTAGCAAAACGTCCTACAAATTCTGGAATAAGTCCAAACTTAATTAAATCCGCCGGCAATAAGTCAACTTTAGTAGTATCAACACGAGTAACATCTGCTCCGAACCCAATACCGGCGCCTTGTACACGCTTTTTAAGAATTTCATCTAATCCAACAAACGCACCAGCAGCAATAAACAAAATGTTTTTGGTATCAACTTCGGTCATTTCGCCGCCGGGATGTTTACGACCACCTGAGTTAGGAACACGTACAACTGTACCTTCTACCATTTTAAGTAATGCCTGTTGTACGCCTTCGCCAGATACATCACGAGTTAGACTTGACGATTCTGATTTGCGTGAAATTTTATCAATTTCGTCAACAAATACAATACCACGTTGCGCACGTTCTACATCACCGTTGGCATTTTGGAGTAAACGACTAATTAATACTTCAACATCGTCACCTACATAACCTGCTTCTGTTAACGACGTGGCGTCAGCAATAGCAAACGGAACATCTAAATAATCAGCAATTGATTTAGCAAGTAATGTTTTGCCTGACCCAGTTGGGCCGAGTAATAATACGTTACTTTTATCGACTTTAACATCACCTTTTTTGTTAATGCGTTTATAGTGATTGGCAACTGCTACACTTAATACCATTTTAGCCTGGTCTTGTCCAATAACAAACTGATCTAAGTGCTCTTTAAGTTCTACCGGATCAATATCTCTGGCTTCGTGTTTCTTTTTATGATCAGGTTTTTCTTCTTCTAATAGCTCAACACAAAAATCTACACAATTATTACAAATACTAACACCATCGCCGACGATAAGTTTGACTACTTCTTCCTTTGCTTTACCGCAAAAACTACATTCGTTAATACTTGTTTCTGTATTTGCTTCTGACATATTATAAATCGTTAATTAATTTTTCCTGAATTTTACGCTTTTCAATATTGTTAAGTAATTCTGGATCGTAGTCGCTATTGCCAACTAAATTTACTAAATGCTCAATATAGTTATCTGAATATGCTGTTGCCATTAAAATGTTTTTGTCTTGCGGATCCCATGTAGATCCATTGAATCTATATAATGTAGTTGGTAAAAAATCACTACGAATAAATAGTTTTCCAACTGGTACCTTGGCCGGGAATCTTGGACCAAAATCTACAGTATGTTGAAAATCAAAGCGAAACTCTGGAAATGATTGTCTTAGCGCATGTCGATTATAGTTTTTATCATTGAACGAAATATAGTCATCGCCAATTGATATTAATTTTACCTGTACTTCTTCGTCCGTAGAAATGCGGCCAACGCTTTTTTCTGTAATCTGGTTCGACGCTTCATTGGGTTTTTGGTCTGTGTCCACTTGCTCATTATTATCTTCCCTGATTGGTTCTTTATTTACTATTTTTTTCTTGCGAACCACTTTCTTTTTTTTTGGAGGAGCGGGTTCTTTGACCACCAATGTATCTGCTTTTTCCTGAGTTGCTTCTTCACGTGGTTGTAGTACTTCTACATTGTTCCAAGCATCATCCAAATCTTCTGCAGCAGGGGCAGGACGGCGCATTTCAAACGAGTATTGACTTGCTATTAATAATAACACAGCAAGTGGGTCAAATACAAATATAATGATAACAATGACCCAACGTACAGCTTCTTCTAACAAGTTACGATCTGCTTCTGAGCTGTAAATAAATTCAGCAATATACTTAACAGGGCCAACTTCTGCTTCTAACTTGCGGAATTGACTTTCTAATACTGCTTTGTTCTCACGAGCGTCATCAACTTCCTTTTGTACTGCGGTTAACTGTGTTTCAATAGCAGTAATACGTGTTTCGATTGTTCCTGTTTTTTCTTCCGATTGTTCTTTTAATTTTGATAGACGATTATTGACTTCTGTAAATTGCGGAGCGTATTTTGTATCTACTTTGGCTAAATCATCTTCTAGGTTTCTTCGAATAACTTGAATCTCTGTGTTGTATTCTGCTTGTGTATCATCAAATTTTTTACGAACCCCATCTTTGCCAAAGAATGTATTAGATAGTTCTGCTTCCATTGCAGCGCGAGCGGTGTCAATCTGTCCATTAATACTAGAAATACTCTTTTCTGCTGCTTCACGCAATACTGCTTTTTCAACATTGACTACGTCAGTTAACCGTTCTAATTCTTTTTGCTCGCGTTCAATTAATGTATCAACACGTGTATCTGCTGTACCAGAGTTTAACTTGTCAATCTCGCCTTGCAGTCTAGCAACCTTTGCTTCGCCGCGAGTAATTGTACCAGTAATTGATTCAATTTTAGCTGTTTGCTCGTCTGATGCTGCTGTTTGTTCAATATGTGATTTTGAAAGAAAACCAAAAATACCCATACTTGTAATAAACATGAGTACAACAACAGCAATAGATAGATATGATTTTAGCCACCAGATAGCATTACGCCAGTGTTTATGTAACCAAACTGCTGTAACAAGTTTAGCCACTTCTAGCGCAGTACCCATAATTGCTACAGGAATTACACTAGCAGCAAAAATAGTAGTCAACCCAACTACACTATAATAAATGGCAATAGCCGAAACGCTTAATGCTGTTAGTAGTGTTAGTACATTCAAGAACATTTTATATTTATCATTTTTTCAACTTGAATATTCTTCAACAAATCAGTTATTAAAGATTTTTGTCAAGCAATCTTAAATGTTCTTGCACAATGTTATATATAATCTTTGTGTTCCGAGGATAATCATTATTAAATAAATCGCCGCTGTGTATCCTATAAATCTTTGTTAGATTATAATTAAGAAATGCTTCTTCCTTCCAGTCTGTGGTTATTTCCGTGTCTTGATTTAAATGAATAGATTCTAAAATATTCATACATTTTTTATAACTAGAATATCCATCGTTTTTATCTAAAAATTTTTGGTGTAGATGAGCTAAGGAATCGTCGGGTGTAAACGTATCGGCGAAAAATTTGGATATTTGTTGTAACTCTGCGTAGAATAAATTCACGTCAAAAAAACTAGAATATTTAAATTTATAAACTGGTTTATCGGTATTAATTTGTTTGCTAACCTGGTCTGTTAAAAATCCTGACCTATTCATTAACTTACTATACCAATTGGCTCTTCTTCTGATATCGTTGGGTTCCGATAATATATCATCGTGCATTGCATTGATTAATTCTTTCTGGCTGTTTGACGGCAAAAAACCATGACATCTATCATATGAATTATATAACATTATATAATCATAACGAATATCATGTTTAATATATACAATTTTTTGATATCTTTTAGGTATCAACTGATCATACGACGAACAATGCATATAGTCAATTATTGATTTTACATTGTAATCAGAATTATATTCTGTATTGTGTGCGGCGCCGGATGCTGAAAAAATATCAAATTTACAATTAATATTAAAAATATAATTATTAATAACATATTGCAAAAAATGCCCATGAGCAGCAGGAGCAAAATCAATTAAGAACATTACAATTTTTCGCCTTTATCAAATCCTCTAAACCTCACAAACCGCGGGAACCGTAAGCTATACGACCCATCCTGGTTTTGTGTAACCGCATCCGCACGGACTTCGGCAATAGTGCCAATAATATCATTGCGGGAATTCCAAAAGGAATCACGATCAGCGTCAGTAAGACCGCTGCCCACGTTGACTTTGATGGATTTACCATCATCAACTCCTTCACACACAAGGGCGCCTAATCGACCTTCGTTACGCCCTGTGCCTTCTTCCACCGCAACTACTTCCAGGTCAACGGTAATGTTTGGCTTCCATTTAAGCCAATGTGTTGTGCGCCTACACTCATATGGAGCATTAGCGTCTTTAATCATAATTCCTTCGTAACCTTGGGCTACACACTCATCAGCATAGCGATGCATAACATCTATACCTTGGCCTGTGCTTAAATCGACACGCATATCTGGTTCTACTCGAAGATTAGGTTGTTCTTCAATGCGTCCTTTTAATGCTCGTAATGTCTCTGTACGCACACTCTGCTTTACTCGACTTACGCCTTGAATAAACCCACCATAGTTAAGAATATCAAAAATATGGAAGCGGCTGTCTGAAGCATCAGCATTATATTTGCGATGTGCTTGCTTCATAAGCGTTTGGAAATCATCGCTCATCATTTCGCCGTCGAGCACAAAATTAGGTGTGCTCATAACGTTTTGAATAACTGGCATTACCTTTTGTATCTGCGGAATAATGTGGTTGAAGTTTTCAAACACTTTTCCATTACGACTGTGGATACGCACAGTACCGTGAACGCATAGTACAATTACACGCACACCGTCAAGTTTGCGTTGTAGAATTTTGTCACCGGTCATCTTGCTTTCTTGTTTAGCAGAATCTGTAGCAAGCTGACATTCAAATACAGGAATTTCTAGGTCCGTGCCTTTTAAATATTTGTTGAATGTTTTTAGTGTAGCACCTACACGCAAATCTTTTTGAATTACAGGAGCACAAAAATCATTCCATTGTTCTGAATCGAAACGTTCAGACATACGTTCTATTTCAAAATGTGCTTCGTTTCCGGTAACGTTGCGATCGCTTAAACTTGCTAACAATTTTTGAAAATCAACCCACGGATTTTCCTGGTTGGTTAATCCTTTTGTAGTAGGTACCTTCTTGACGTTATAAGTTAGAAATGGACTATACGCAGCAAACGCACCAAACAAAAACCACTCGGCTGATTGATCACCTAACTTACGTGCTGCTATTGCTTGTTCGATAACCTTTTCTTTGTGGATACGACTATTGCTCTCATTGAGCTTATGGATCCAGGACGCTGGCATATTAACCTACTTTAATGTCTTGTACCGCTTCGCGGAATGAGTCAGAAGTTACTTGTTGATCTAAATACTTAATAGTCCATAATCCTTTCTTTGGATCGTGTACTGCGCTCATGCCATATTGTGCCATAATACGAATTGCTTCTTTATGTGTAATGCGAGCTTTGCTATAACGAACATCAGTTGTATCGCAGCAAATTTCATGTGGATCGCATTCAATACACACTCCTGGAATTTGATTTGCGAATAATTTAAACAAATCCTTAAAGAATTTTACAATAATGCCAAGTAATTTTTTTAAGAATGTCATATTAGTCCTTTTAATCAATATTAATATTAGATAGCGCAGATTCTACAGTATATTGCCCTGTTGTAATATCTGCAGCTGCTGATGTTTGGCTTGATGTGTTAATGATATTGTCTAATCCAATGCCGGATGTTTGTAAGGTGTTCATATTTCTACCTTCTCGTAGCGCACCAATTATCGCTTGTCCTGCCTGTGTAGAAATATCTGCCATTTTTTCTAATATTTCTCCAGGTCCACGATATTCGTTTTGTCTAGCATAGGTGTGTAAATTTTGAACCAGACTAATTAAACTCTGCTTATTACTAGGAGTTTCAGCAAAAACAACACCTGCTTCTGCTAGTGTTGATAGTTCTGTTTTTATTTGGTTTGCAATCACATTATAATTAGTATTAATCGCTGCTACTTCAGTTGGATAATTTGTTGTAATTGTAGAAATATATCCCGATGCCGCACTTAATATAGCATTAGCACCAGTTGGATAATCAGTATATGTTCCTGCTCCTGGTTCGTGCCCTGGAATAATTGCGTAAGTCGTTGGATCTTCTTCACTGGTACCCAAATGTGGGACACCATAATAATCTTCTAAGAATCTACGTAATACTACAAAAGCGTTAGCTAAATCATTTAACGCTCCGTTACTAGTTAAACTATTTAAATTTTCAATTACCACAGCAAACGCATCGTTGTGTACAATCCCCGACGGAGTTCCTATACCATCACTTAAATAATATCGTCCGTTAGTTCCGTTGCCAGTTCCAAACGTACCAGTAAAATATGATTTTACACTATCTGGTACTGGTTTGTCAAGTGAATTAATTAAATCTAATCCTTGGTTAGTTTCAATTTGACGCGACAATGTTCCAAGATCTCTAGCAGTTAAATTTTTGATTCCTTTGATTTGCTGGAGCGATCTTCTCATCGCAGCATTTGCATCAGCAATATCATGTGGAATTACACTATAAAATTCCTTGCCGATACCAGCAAATCTAGAATTCACTGACGCATTAGCATCAGAATAAATTGCTTTATACTCTGATTTTATAGGACTAGTTAATGTGCGAAATGATGTTGGAAATATTTTGCTGGTGTTTAGCACGTCGGCTAATGTTGTTATTTTGCTATTATCAATAAGCAAAGTTTCTAGTAATATTGATAATTTATTACCAGTAACTGCTTTAAAGGCATCATAGCATTTCTTTTGTACAATTAACGGTAAACTATCGTATGTACCAAGTGAAGAAATTTTAAGTATTAACCCATCGACTGAAACTCCTGCTTCATTGAGTTCTGTGGAAATATATTTTAATAGTCCAAGTTCGTACAATCTAAGTATAAGAGATTCTGGAGTTCCATACTTTTCAACTTTAGACAAATCTAATAAACGTCCGGTGTTAATTAAATCGTTACCAAATGCTGCAGTTGCTCGGCTAACTCCGCTGATGTTACCGGTAATAAGATTATCCATATCCGTAAATGTTGGCCCAAGGAACTCTTGTGATAATTCAGCACTACCAATCAACTGACCTGACCCTTCGGTTAATACCATTACCGAATACATTTGCACAACAAATTTACTTAAATCTCCGTTACCTAAAATATTATTAGAATGGCTCTCAATGATATTAGTTAATCGAGCACCGCCTGGTACATTAGTTGGAATTGATTCTTCGAGATCGCTAGAGCCTCCGTCTGCAGTTGGAGTAGTGTCTGGAGCATAATCATCAATTGACGCTGCTGTGCTTGGAATTGTATTACAAAAGGCCGGAACCGTATTGGCGGCGAACGTTTGAAAATTTGCCTTGCCAGATGATGCGCTAAGAGCCAACGCAAATTCACGTACTACATTAATGTTGGTATATGTGGTAATATTTGACGTCAGCGTAGAATTTATACCGAGTCCTGTGTTTTGTAACAAACCTTCGCCGGCAATTAACATCAATGGGCTTGTTGATCCTAACATTACGGTCCTACAATAACGTTAACGCTACCTGTTGCTCTAGAATGCCCACATGTGTCTGGACTACCTACATATACAATAGGCATTCCTCCGGCAAGAACAGTTGTAGAGCCTATTGTTGTTGAAGCTCCACAATGCGCTCCACAACCTTTTGCTCCGCAGCAAGGATGAGGTGTAACCCCCGATCCTGGTGGAACTACCGGCCGGCCATTGGCTAATACCGTTGTGATTCCCCGAGTAGCTACTCCCCCGGCTGAATTCGTGTCACCTACTCTAACTACTAGTGGCATATTATCCTGTAATAATCTTCTTAGACGGTGTTGAAATACCAGTTACTGCCTGAGTATATGCTGAAATAACATCATCGCTAGTTTCAGCCACCATCGTTACGTTTTTAGTATTTATCGTAACTTTTGTAGTGGGTAATACAGTAAACATACTTGGAATCATTTGTACTCCTTGTGGAGTCATTGCTACACTTACTGCGTGATCAAGAACAATTACATCAGCACCTTGCGACGTAACCTTACCAACTACCTCTTCTCCAGAAGTCACCTTAAAACTATAAATTTCACCTGTTTTTAAATCGTTCATTTTAACCTTCTAGTAATTGCTGAACACCGGTTTTACCAATACTTTGTAAACCATTGAATCCACCTTGAAGTAAATTGTCGTTTACATAAATTTGTGGGACTGCTCTGTGGCCTTCGCCTAATAACCAAGTACGTGCTTCTGAATCTTGTTCGATGTTAATAGCTTCATATTCAAACCCAAATGCTTCAAGTAATTGTTTTGCTTGGTCGCAATAAGGGCATGTTGTTTTTGTATAAATTTTAATCATAAACTAAATCCTTTAAATGTATCTTCTGTAATATCTTGTTTGGTGCCACCAACGACATAGCTTGAAATTTCTGTTTCTTGCGGTGCTACTTGTACTTCGCCGCCAGCAATCCATTTTTGTGTCCATGGTAGCGGATTTGAACCACCTTTGTATGGAGTGTCGAGCCCTAAACTTGTCATGCGTTTGTTGGCAATCCACTCTACATACTCAACAAGTAGTTGTGCGTTTAATCCGATCATTGACCCGTCTTTAAACAAATAATCTGCCCACCGCTTTTCTTGCTCAACTACATCGATGAACATCTGTTGTACGTCTTCTTTACATTCTTCAGCAATTTTGGCAAAGTCTGGATCATCCTTTGGAAGAATCTTAATCATTGTTTGTGTTGATGCTAAATGCAAGTTCTCATCACGGCAGATTAATTTAATAATTTTAGCATTGCCTTCCATCTTTTTAAGTTCGGCAAACGCCCACGAACAAGCAAAAGATACATAAAAACGAACGCCTTCCAATGCATTTACACTATTAATAGCAAGCCACAGTTTCTTTTTAATATCATACAAATCAACATCAATGATGTCATTGTTAATTCTATGCTTGCCTTCGCCTAACATTTGATACCATGTTGATGCTTCAATTAAATCATCATAATACTGACTAATACTTTGCGCTGTTTCATAAATTTCTTTAACATCTAACAATTCATCAAAGACTTTGCTTGGATCACTATAAATGTTACGAATGATATGTGTGTATGAACGCGAATGAATAGTTTCATTAAATGCCCAGGTTTCGATCCAAGTTTCAAGTTCTGGGATGCTAACAATAGGCAGCAATGCTAAGTTAGGTGAACGTCCTTGTACAGAATCAAGTAGAATCTGACGCTTTAGGTTAGATGTAAAGATATGTTGTTCGTGCTCGTTCAGATCTTTAAAGTCTTTAGCATCACGCAATACGTCTACTTCAGACGGCTGCCAAAAGAAACCCAGTTGTTTTTCTGTAAACTTCTCAAACTGCTTGTATTTCAAGTCTTCGTAACGCTGAATACCGACGCCGCCTTTTGGGTCTAAGAATGCTAGAGACTTCTTATTATCTCTGTTCTTTGTTGGGAATACTGTTTTACTCATTTATATACTTTCCTGTCCATCCATAAAATATGCTGTCGCTTCGAGGTTTGGATCCTCGCATACATAATTTAACCAAATGTTTCATGCGACCGTAATATTCTGTGTGTCCAAATATTTGTTCGCACACTTCTTTAAGACAATTTCCTTCATAAGTGTTATTTTTGTCGTCTGTAACAATTACACGTTTTGCGTTTGGGTTAGTAGAGCCATATCTATGAACGCCATACATACCATTTTCTTTACCGCAATGTGGTTTATGATTTGGGTGTTTCTTACCCCACATTGGGTTGTTTTCGCCAGTGTAATCAGCACCGTGGTGTCCGCCTCCAGAGTTTGGACTTACATTGTAAAACCCCGGATTGTTTGCGGCATCATAATAGTCCAACCAATACTGCTCGCGTTCTATTAGATGTTCTGGACTATCGCAGTATTCTACTATAGTCCTCTTGAAGTTGTCAAGTCCGTATTTGTTTACGGCTCTCTTAAAGTATTTGCCAGAGCCAACGTAGTTTGACTCTGGCCTTGATTGGCATTTGCCAACATACTTCTTTCCGTTGATTTGATTTTCCCAAATGTAAATAAACATAACTTTATTTATATACATCAACTTCTTCTGGTCAAATAACTATCAGATCTTACAAGATTCGCAAGAATCATCTTCTTCAGTTAATTTGTTAACATCAACTTCGCCTTGACCATCATATGTTTGGAAATAATATAATTGCTTCATTCCCCACTTATACGCTAAAAGTATATCTTGTAACATAACACTCATTGGAATCTTTTCATCTTCATAAAACTGTGGGTTGTATGAAGTATTTACAGAGATGCCCTGATCAATATACTTTTGTAATACTGCCATAATCTTCAAATAACCCAATGGAGACTTCTGATCCCATAACAGTTCGTACTTGTTCTTTAAGTGACGGAATTCTGGAACTACTTGCTTGAGAACACCGTCTTTGGATTGTTTAACTGATACATAGCTGCGTGGTGGTTCCACGCCATTTGTAGCATTTGAAATCTGTGCCGAAGTTTCGGCTGGCATCAGTGCCATTAGTGTACTGTTGCGAATTCCTGTTTCTTTTAATTGTGTTCTTAGTCCTGCCCAGTCTACAACATCTTCATGTACTACTAGTTCATCAACGTCCTTTTTATAAGTATCTACAGGAAGAATACCGGTATGATACTTAGTCTGATCTGACCAGGGGCATGCTCCTTTTTCAACTGCTAAGTCTGCAGACGCCTTAATCAAATAATAAGACCAATGCTGTGCCCATGTGTCAACTAACTTTAAATCTGGATCACTATAATTGGTACCGTGTTTAGCTAACCAAAAGGCTAAGTTGATAATACCAACACCCAATGGGCGGCGACCTTCAGTAGCAATTCTAGCAGCAAGAATAGGATAGTTCTGATAACTTAATAGAGCATCTAGCCCACGTACTGCTAATTCACAAGCACGTTGCATATCTTCCGGTTGCTTAAACGCACCCCAATTAATAGCACTTAATGTACAAAGAGCAATTTCACCTTGATCATCGTGTACATCGTTTAGTGGTTTAGTAGGCAAATCAATTTCACAACATAGATTAGACTGCTTAATTGGAGCAACTTCGGGACGGAATGCGCCATGCGAGTTAGCATGGTCTACGTTCATTAAATAGATGCGACCTGTATCTTTGCGTTCTTGTACAAATTGTGTGAATAGTTCTTGGGCCTTTACACGCTTGCGACGAATATGCGTATTACGTTCAGCACGTTCGTATAGTTCGCGGAACTTTTCCGTATCTTCAAAAAACGCATCATACACCTCTGGAACATCATTTGGTGAGAACAATGTAATATAATCATTGTTTAACAAACGTTCGTACATAACTTTATTAAACTGTACACCATAGTCCATATGACGTACACGATTATCATCTGTGCCTTTGTTATTTTTAAGAACTAACAAATCCTCTACTTCTAAGTGCCAAATTGGATAGTACAGTGTTGCTGCGCCATTACGCACACCACCTTGCGAACAAGAGCGAGTTGCTGCTTGAAATAACTTATAGAAAGGAATAACACCAGTGTGGTAAGCGTCGCCCTTGCGAATAGGACTCTTAATAGCACGAATGCGGCCAGCACCTACTCCAATGCCTGCTTTCTGCGAAACATACTTAACAATAGAACTTGCTGTTGCGTTAATTGAATCAAGCGAATCATCTGTTTCAATAAGAACACAACTAGAGAATTGACGTTGACTTGTGCGAACGCCTGCCATAACAGGTGTTGGTAGACTTACCTGATGTGTTGAAATCGCGTCATAATAATCACGTACCCAGCGCATACGTGTTTCGCGAGGATAATCAGCAAATAATGTAGCAGCAATAAGTGCGTATGCTACCTGAGGAGTTTCATAAATTTGTTTGGTTACACGGTTTTGTACAAGGTACTTGCCACGCATCTGTTCCATAGCGGCATATGTTAAATGCTCATCACGTTCATGCTTAACAAATGAATTAATGTAATCCCATTCTGCGTTGTCATATAGCGCAGGAAGTTCAGGATCATACAATCCAAGTTCTACGTTTTGATCTACTAACTTACGTATATGCCAGGGTTTAAAATCGCCGTAAACTTCTTTACGTAAATGATAACAAATAAGTCTGCCAGCAACATATTGATAGTTAGGAGTTTCCTCGGAGATCAAATCAGCTGCTGCTTTAATAAGTGTTTCTTGGATATCTGGTGTTGAAATACCTTGATAGAATTGTAAGTGGCTTTTTAATTCTAATTCAGAAGCACTGACTCCTGTAATATTCTCTGTTGCCCAAAATACAACCTTGTGCATTTTCTCAAGGTCAAGAAGTTCCTTGCGCCCATCGCGCTTGGTCACCGTAATATCGCTCATTGTTTCCTCTTTTTATTCTACTGTTAATTTGTCGCTTGACAACGATCTTTTAATTTTTAAATCTTGAAGTGTACTGCTATTTACTATCTCATTGGGAATATAGTTTAATATGTAGTCGTTATTAACTCGAACACAATAGAAGTCATCAAGCTGTAAAATGTTTATAGATTGTATATCTTCACGCTTTAATAGCATTAAAGTATAACATATTCCTAAACATTTTGCTAGATCACAATAAGCATCATCTGCTAAAAGATCCCATGGATTTGGCCATTTTTCGTACTCGTCCATGTGAAGATAATGATTAATAAGCGGGGCACGTTGCCACCATTGATTAACAGTATCGAGTACTTCGTTAAGCTCTAAGGATTCAGAGTTTAGGCGCAATTCTCGCCATTCTATTAGGCGATCGTCAAATCGTGATGACCACATTAGGAAGCGTACTTAATAATGCTATAATTTAATGTACAGGTTTGTCCTGTGGATGTTGTGGTATATTTAAAATACAGTTTGTCACTTACTTGTGTAATACTGAGCACTACTCCAGTAGTCCCAAATTCAACATAATCATCTGTATAGCTAGGAGTATTTGTGCCAGCTTGATCTGGCGCTACTGTAATTTTTCCAGTACGGGAAGAACTATCTCTAGTAAGTGCGTACTTGATTTCAAATCCATGTAATAAATCGTTGTCAAGAACTTCATGAATAATAGCTGTTGCTACCGAAGTATTATCAGCTAATGTTGTGGTTAATCCAACACTTTGTACATAATTACCAAATTTTACTCTGTTAGCACCATCAATAACAAACCCACCAACATCATTGAGCTCGATTCTTCTATATTGTAAGTCGTCTGTATCGTCTCTTTCAAAAAGGTCGCCGATGCTAAGGTTATTTGCGTTATTAATATTAATAACTGGAGTAGCCGGATTCCCTAATCCATTGAATGCATTACCAACATCATAAAAAACATTATGAGCACTAATATTGTCAGTTACATCACCAATATAAATTCCATCAGCGTAAATATCATCAAATACATTTTGTGTGATACGCACACCGGATGGTCCATTATTCACTGGGCTTTCACCGAGCTGAATACCTCTGTAGTGCATTTTTATGTAACTGTTACTTAATGTTACACCTTGACAATTTGTATCGATTTTTAATCCATACGTAGTGTTAGTGGTAACGCATTTGTCAAAGGTCACCGACTGGGTTACCAGACTAGTATTACTAATAATTGTAATAGCGGCTGTGTTTTCAAACGCATCGATCATTTCTGCCGCGGTTAACGCACCCTTAAACTCAACACTATCAAACCAGGTATTAGTTGCCTTTTCAACAAGACAAATATTGTGTTGGTGTACAGTTTCAAAACTCATTGATGAAATTTCAATATAGTTTGATCGGGTCGCTCCATTTGTCGCGATGTTTGCGCCAGTTTGTCCTTTACTATCAGCAGTTCTAACTACGTAATCATCAACGGTACTGTCATCACTATTATAGCGTATAATAGAACTTTCTTTGCCCTCGCCAAATAATTTTGCGTATGTAGGAACAACGATTGTTCCGGAGATTCTATAAACACCAGCTGGAAAGAAAAGACTACGTCTTATTTCTTCATTGGTCTGTTTAGTAAATAATTCAGTAAGAGCACGATTAATAGCTGCTGTGTCGTCGACTTCACCATCACCAACAGCACCAAAATCTTTTACGCTGGCAAAATCGTCAAATTTTGCTTGTAGACTTCGAGTAATAGGATTAGTTCTTGTTGATCCAGTTTGTACGGTATTAACTGCTTTGCTGGTAGAATCTAATGGACTCTCAACTTCACCGTTATAAGTATAGGTACTCGATAACGCAAGTAAATCGCTAAATTCAGTTAAAATTTCAGTATTACCAACTACAGGAGCACCATCAGCTAATGTTCCATTGCCGATGAACAATTTACGTTCGTCCTGTGCCCAGCCTAATTCGCCTCCGGCAAGTTGTGGTAAGTTTTCATATAAACCTTTTCGGTGCGTAATACGAGAAATTTGTACGATAGCCATGTGTGTTTAATCCATTTAAGTTTTATACTATTTATACGATTTGGCTTTCGTAATATTGTTCGACTCTCTTCCACCATTGATTGCGCCAATGCTCAAACTCGTCGCCTTCGATAATCCATTGTTGATATTCAGGTGGTTTGCTATATATCCCTGGTTCGGTTTCTGTTGGTTTCGCACACATTAGAATAACACCTTTGGTAATTTTAGTATCATATACTTCGTTATGTGCTTCAGCGTATGCTGCTAATTGTAGGAAATAGTCTTCGATGTATTCTGTCTTTTTAGGTTTGTTAGTTTGTTTAAAGTCGAGAATAGCAGGTGCGCCTTTGTGTACACCTACACAGTCTGTTGTGCCAGCATAAATGCCTGGAAAATAAAGCGGAACTTCTACACCCCAAAATTCATCTACGTGGCCTAATCCTTCGTTAATAACAGTTTTCGCCATATCATAGCTTGGCCAGCCAAACGGATTTGACCCGCGTTCTTTTAGCACACCGTCTTTAACATAGTGTTCTAAGTAAGTGTGCATTCGTGTGCCGCGGTTTGCGGCTTCTGTTGTAATTTGTTGTGCTTTTTTGTGCCCAACACGATTACGCCACTGCTGCAATGCTTCCTGCTTTTCTTTGGGTTTTGTTTTATCTAAGATGGTTGTTACTGAAGGAACACGAGCACCATCTGGCGTGGCGTATAATCTTTTACCGTCTACTTGTTCTCGTGATAATTCTTTATAATTAAATTTGTTTATTAATTTAGACATCTAATTAGTATAACACACATACTGTAGTAATGTCAATCTTTTCTAATCTTTTTATATAAATCATCAACACTTATCTTATTATTCCAGATGTAATGTTCAGGACAGAACTTACATTGCGGTATTTCGTCGTCAATATGACTAAACCATTCTTCTGTTAATCCTTGTCTTGCCATTTCGATAGTTAACGGTTGGTATGAACGCAATAATTCTTTATCTTCAACTGATAAATCTAAGTTAAACTGATCGTCGAGTTCCGCAAATAATGCCGCTGGGCCGCACTTATAAATCTTACCTCGTATCATATGATAGTTTTTAAAACGTCTAAATGTACAATTTTCATGTGCTTGGGTTGGGTTAGAATCATATAACGTCATGCGACCGTCTGATGTATATCGAATAGCGTTTTCATAAAAATCAGTTTGAGTCCATATACCAGCGACTTCTTCGTCGCGTTGTTTGTGTTTTTGATAAAACCAGTCAGCACCAATTCCACCGGCGTTTCGATCTTCAGAATTTTCTATTAGATACAAATCGTTTTCGAAAAACCTTTTAATAGCCTGGTCAATTTCGTCAAACATATTTAAATCATGTAAACTAATTCCAAGCCACGCAGCATTTTCTTTCATAGTCTGTCGTAAGTTTCGAACTTGATTCAATCGTGTTCCGTTTGACAATATCTGAATACCATGTGTATCTGAATCCGCACCCCATGTATTACGTATACCTCTAATCCAATCATTTATTGTTGGATTAAGCAAAGGTTCACCGCCTAATATAACAGGATGTTGTATTTCAATGTATTCTCCCCATTCAGATATTATATCTGAATAATCATCCCACAGTTGATGTCCATTAAATTTTAGATTATTAAATCTATTACAGTTACTACACCCTAAATTACAGACGTTGGTAATATAAAACTCTAACCGAGGTATTCTAATTTTTGACATAGGGTATTTAAGTAATTAAACGTTACTTGCGTTTATTTGCAGCACGTTTTGCTGCTTGCTTCATGGTCATTTTAGCATGATCCATGCTCATATTTTGTGGATTTATTTCTGCCGCTTTTTTGCTTTTGAATGCGATTTTATCGTCGTTTATGTCAGCAATACCACCAAGTTGTCCTGATTGTACTGCTGATTGTAGGGTGTCGCGGTCAATGTTAATGCCCATCTTACTGGCCATTTGCATAAAAGCATCTACACTGATTTCGCCTGCTGCGTTTTCATCATCGGCACGCCCAACAAAGAACTGTGCTAATGCTGCTAGTTCTTCGCCGTCGGCTTCACGGATGATATCGCGGATGTTCATTATTTTAGAAGATTTTGCGCTGTGCGTTCAATTGATTCCCAGGCTTCGTCCTCGTCGGGATCCGTCATTGACATTGACATTGAGTCTAATGAATCCTGCATTGTAAGCATTCCCCGACCATCTACAGCATCATTAATATGTGCGTACCAATAACCCTCGGCACCTGCCCGTTGTTCGTATGGTAGCATTAGTAAGGCTTGGTGTGTAAGATTTTTGATCTCTTCCATGATATATTCAAAATCTTGTGGATCAAATTCAACTGCTTCAGTAACAGTTTCTTCTGCTACTGGTTTAGTAACGTTGTTAAAGTTTTGTAGGATGGTGTAAATTTCGTTCATGTTAGCGCCAGGTATTTAAAAATCTTTCAAGATTAGCAACAACATTGCGGGTATTTCCAGTGGTTCTGTATAGACTATCCTCGTCAAGATCGTTGACAAGTTTACCAAAATCAGTGTACATCGAATAAAGTTCTTTATCGCCTGCTCTGGCACGTTTAGTTACCGCAAAATAGAGTTGATTATAATAATCAACCAAACGGTCCAAGGGGTTAAAACCATTCTTTGCAGGTATTAACTCGGCTTCAACAGCATCTATAATATCGGCTGCTAGGTCCCGGTTGGGGTCGTTATCTTTAGTCCACAGGATCTCGTCTTCATTCTCATCCTCAATATCAGATATATCTGCTTCAGTTAAAACATTTGCGTAACTGCGTAGTTCTTCTGCTAGTGTCTTTTTCATGTGTGTTTACTTAAAATCCTAATTCGTCGTCTATGTCCATTTCAGCGTCGTTGGCGATCTCTTCTAACCTCGCTGAGAGTATGCCGAGTCCGAGGTCGCTAACATTTTCTAGTGTATCGTCATAAACATGTTGCATGACCATGTTGGGGGGCTTAAGTTTATGGCCATCAAGGTAATCTAGCCCAGAGTCACCTAGCTCGTATATACGCATATATTGCTTGTTAATATTATCAATAAATGCTTGTCTTTGATTTGGGGTTAATTTTGCTTCAGTTAAAACATTTGCGTAACTGCGTAGTTCTTCTGCTAGTGTCTTTTTCACGGGTGGTTCCTTAGATTCTTTCGCGACCTAAATTGCTTAGTTCATCACTTGGCTCTTCGGGCATTTCTGGTTCCATATCCATTTCTGGTGCTGCTGGTAGTTCAGCGTCCATGTCCATATCGCCCATTGGCATTTCTTCGCCAGGTACGCTCATTTCTTCACCAGTGATAACACCAACTGCTGATTCTAGTTCACCTTTAGCACCGCCCAACGCATCAATTAAGCCTTGTAATGCGCCATCAACTGTGCTTTGGAATTGGCCAGCAGCATCAACGCCTTGCTCGCCTTTAATACCATCAACTAGTGCTGGTAGTTCTTTAACTTTTAGATCAGTCATGTTTTCAATCATTTTCTGAACCTGGTCAACCATATCTTGTGCTGCTAGAACAACTTGGGCAGCATCAACTTCGGTGCCTTCCATCATTTTCTTTTTGCCTTTACATTTACGAGCTTCGACAATCTTGCTCATAAACTTGATAGCACTAGCACGACTTTCTAGAACACTTAATAGGTTCTTGCTAACACCTAGAGCTTTTAGTTCGCTTTCTGTTAACTTACCGCCAACTGCTACAGTTTTAACGGCATTCATATATTTGGCTTTTGAATTCATAACTTTAACCTTTGATTCTGGTTGGGATTCTGCTAGTTTAGCACTTAGAGCTTGTTCCATAAACATTAACTTTAAGTAATTTGTGTTTGTTTCTCTGTAATGTCCTTCGCGGCTGCTTTTGAACTCAGCAATTTTTTCACGAGTTTCACGTAGCATACGATTAGCAGCATCATGACTGACACGAGATACATCAACTTTCTTTCCAAATTGAGAACTATAATGTTCTGAAAGTTTTTTAGAATTGAGCTTTGGTGCTAGATCATCTAGATTCATCGTCGTTAAATCCCTTAATTTTAATATATTTAGTCAATTTAACAGTTTTGTCAAGATTGCGCTTTGCCTCTCTCATACGTTCCACGTCTTCGTTGATTCTGATTAGCAACCACTCTCGGTCATCTGGATCTTTTGCAGTTTTTAGTATGCGTTTTCTATTTTCAATATGAAATCGATAATCTTGTATACGTTTGTCATTAACAATTAGCGTATGCGAGTTCTTCCAATCATTCTTGCTGTCAAAAATACACCAACTCATAGCAACAGCACTAGACCCTACAGTATCTACATAATGATCATGCTTGTACAAATCATATACATGATTGTCTTTTTGAGTTATGCGGTATTTTCCAAATACATGATAACTGGTTCCATCCTGTACAATAGCAGGAACAGATTCTCGTTCAAAAAAACGTTTAATTTTTTGTGTAACACGATCTATATCAATCATATTTCTGTAATCCAAATGTTTTGATCTCTGCCTTGTGTATGAATATAAGGTAATACCTCTAACTGTTCATCAAGTCCAGTGATAATAGGAGTTCCTTCAAGATCTTGTTTAAGTCCACCTAGTGGGTCAGCATCGACTAGAAATACATCAACTGACTCGTTAATAAATGTAAAGCACCAGCGTTTATTTTCAATCACAGCATCAGTTACTTGCATCGGTTGCGTTCTAAATAACAATACTTGTAATACCGTTTCCCAATTGCTTTGCTGGCGACGAAACTTATTCCACTCATCAACGGTGTTTATTTTATTGCCATTTATTTTAGTTGGGAGTGCCTGTTGCTTGTATGGTCTATTAACTCCGGTCTGGGTTATGTCAAAAGAAGTACATACCTTTATTTGTTGCATAACTCCACCAATACTTTTAATCGTTCTAATTGCTCTTGTATTGCCGGGTGACGTTCTGCTAATCCATCCCAATCATACCTTAACGCAAACCCGTTCCATTGCTCGTATGTATTTTGATTAATTATTCTACGCTCTGTTGACCCTGCGTGTCTAGCAAACACAGTTTTGCCACCATCTGGTGATTCATATACAATAAAAGGACTTTTCTGCATATCACTATTTAAGGCCAATAAAAAAGCCCAGTATAAAACTGGGCTTTTTGTTTTTATAAGTTTTAAAACTTATGCGCTAACAATGAATTGACCACCAGCTGTAACGGTTGCTGCGCTGAAGTCATAACCATTAACTGAACCCATTTCACGGATAGCATCACGTAGGCTTGTAGCATCCCACTGTGAACCATCAACTACTAGGTTAACTAGGCCGCCGGTGCCTTCGCTATCAAATGCTAGGCAGTTAGTGATTTGTGCTAGAGCTTCTAGAGCACCACCAATACCACCTTGGCCAGCTAAAGATGAACCTGAACCGTCGCCGTTAACAACATAGAAAGCTAGGTTAGCTGTGCTGTATAGAGTAGCGTGAGCGTGACCGATGCCACTTGGACGAGTATAATAAGCCATTTTAAATTCTCCTAATTTGTTTTGTTACTATTATTTAGTGAAAAGATAAAAAAACTTATCCTAGATCTGGATTATTTTTTGCAAAGTTTGCTTGGCTGAAACGCATACGATCTACAAACTTAACTGGACCGTGTTCTGTATCTGCTACATAACCTTCGTGCCCAGGTTCCCCGGTAATGTGGGCATGTACTGGACCAGTTTGCGCATCAAGTTGACGCACAATGTTACTTTTTACAGCAGAGATTGTTAAAAACGCTTTAATAAGCGAAGCAAATCCACGTTTGTGTTCTGAAATATATTGCTTAATATTATTTGCTTTGTTAATGGTTACTGCTGTATCTACCCAATTAATAAATCCACCAGTTAGGTTATCGTAATGTCCTTCTCTAACACGAGAGTTAACAAACTTTTTAATTTGATCTGTTAAGTCAGAAATCTTACGATTTCTGAATTCATCAGGATTTACAAAATCATCTACACCTGGAATTAAATTTTTCAATGATTTCAATGAGTTAGCATCCTGTTTTGACATCTTTACGTGCGGATCTTCGTCAAAGTACGGATCTAATATCAAAACACCTGGACTGTGCTGTAAACTGTTTCCTACATGTTTAATAGCCTGGCTGTTTCCATCTTCGTCTACATGAGTATGAATAGCAATAGCAACTTGAGATTTACTTATTGCTTTTCCAATATCTGAATCCACGTCAACTTCATATGTAACTGTGTTTGGTGTGAACACATAACGACGTTGCTTATTCTTTTCTGGCTTAGGTTGTTCAGGAGTGCCAAACAACAAATCGCCTTGAACATAACCACGGAAGTTAGGTGGTACTACACGTTCTAATAACGGAAATAATTTCTGATACATAGCAATTAGTTCAGAACGATCGCCTTTGCGTTGACTCATTATGTTTGCTAGCATTTCTGGGCTTGTTGCTTTTCCATCATACCCTTTGGCGACAAAACCTGATTTATCAGTTAAAACAAATTCGCCTTTTGAATTACGACCAAAAATAACAGCAGGCTTACCGTCCCACTTGATTGTAACGTGTTTGGTAGTTTTTGACATATTAGAGAGAACACTAATAGCTTGTTCTATTCCACGTCCGCCATATGTAAATGGTAAGTCTTCTGGATGCTCAATACGGGCTTCCATTAAGTTTTGTTCATACAATCCATAAATGCCTGGTGTAGTTAATCTATCACGCAACTTAGCAAGGAAATAACTTTCTGATACGCCTTGCTCTAGTTGTAGTCCTTCGCGTTCAAAATACTCGCGAGCATCTTTAATCTTTGCTTCGCGATTAGGATCACGTGATAGCGCATTCATAACAGTTTCGACAGAATGTAAATCTTCTTTACGTGCTGTCGGGCTCAATAAAAGTTTAGCAATCTCGTCCCAATCATTTGTTACAAGTTCATTTGTTTCTCTCGAAATCAACCCTTGTGTTTGATTGATTTTATATCCCACTGCTTTAGCAATAGAACTTAGTAGCACATTCCGATGCATGCCTTTAAAGTTTGAGTCTGGCGCAGAATGTAGGAAATATGTTGAATATGCTAAGTCAGGTACGAACATAAAATCTGTCTGTACAAATCCATTTTTTGGATCGCCGGCGATTGGCGTCTTAAAATGTACGTTAATACCAGATTTTTTAATCCACTGCTTTGGATCTTTGCCCTGCTTTGTAATAAAATTAGTTAAAGTTTGTACTAGTCCATCTTTATTATACTTAGAAGCATCAACACCTAAATCTAAATCTCCTGAGGTTGCTTTCTTGCCAGTGGTGCCAAACATATTTTGCAGCAAGGGAAGTGCTGTTAATTGTTCTAGCCATTGTACAGTTGGTTTTACATAGTCTCGATCAATACGAGTAGTTGCTGGCGTGCCGTCGGCGTTTTTAAATACGTTGCCGCCTTCTAATAGAGCATACACTGATTTCATTCTTCGGCGCCTTTCTCAACTGCTTGTTTCTTTAGCCATAAACGATGCTCAGCCATGGACTGTAATTTATATCTGTTTAATTCCCCTGTAACTATAACTGCTGTTTCTAATGCTTGCGAGTCGTCCTTATTAAGACTGGCTGCTTTTGCTCGCTCAAATGATGTTTGAAGTCGTGAGCCTTTGGCAGGTTTAGCCGGGACCTGGACAGATACTAAACTTGGATCTTTGGCAAGATCCAAATACCATAGTCCTTTAATTTTAATCCAAGTTTCTTCGGCCCTGTCTGGTGGGAAATTGAAAAATATCTGTACTGGGATAATTGTTCCTGGAGCATTGGAATATTCTCCAGGATCGCCATACGGAATATTGTCAGCAGCAATTTCAATTTGACTTTTTTTATTAGGTGTTATGCTTGGACCTAATTCTCGATTAATTTTAGACGCTACTGCGTTAGCGATTAAAGAATGAGCCGCTTGTATAACGGTGTTACTGTTTAAATAGTCGCCGGCATTAATGATTGTATCGATTGCTTTGTTTGTTACATCTGTTTTGTTAGCGCCAAGAGCTCCTGCTTCTGGGTTTCCAAAAACTCTTTTTTCTAAAGCGTCCTGTAATTGTTTTTTGCTTCTTTCTGAATCAATATCGTATGCTTTGCTTATAGAATATCGGATACCTTTGTACCATTCAATTAGTCCTCTGGCAGCAAATTTTAAGGCGCGGTCTCTGTTCACATCCGCCATGACATCTTGCCAAGACTTTCCAGGTTTTAACGCATTCTTAAAAAATGATCCAATCCCAGTTACAACATCGTTCCAATCATAGAGCTGTTCAGATAACTGCGTTTGTGTAATGTCATTGATCTTCATCGGTACGTTTAAGGCTCCGTTCAAATTTTCTTGGGTCCCGCGACCGAATAGCATTTAATAGTTTACGGTTTAAAACTTCAGCATCATCCTCAGAGTAGTTAGAATCAATGAATTCCATAAGTCTAATAGCACTAGAGATAACATTATTCGCTCGACTTTCGACCAAATGAGATCTGTCGCGTTCTACGTATAGACTTTCTAATTCTTCAAGAATGCTTCGTGTGCGTTTTTGCATCGCGGTTCTCTTTCTATATCGTATTTATGTTATGAACCGCTCTTCATCTTGTTCAACAAATTATTAAGCATTGTGCTTTCAACATTTCCTTGAACTTTTGGAGCTTCATCTGTGTTGGTCATCTTAGTTACAGGCTTAATATTGTTCATACTAAACCCACCTGTACCCGGAATAGCACTATCTTCGGACTGTTCACAGTCTGAAATACGCAATGTATTAATGTCAAATTCTAGATCTACTTTACTACCTACACCAGAACTTGAACGTGTTTTCATTAACTGAATTTGATAGCGACCGCGTTCACGCATTGCTCGTGATGTAAAGATACCAAATACATTGTCTGCTGTGTTAATCTTACTAATACCACCCGAGATATGCGAATGGTCAAATTCGATTTCTTCTACTGCTGATCTGTTTAACTGCGATGCTGTTACAAGTACAACATTTAATTCTTTAGCTAAGTTACGAATTTCTTCAGATACATACTTGTCCTTAACAAACAAGTCGCTCGGGCTAACTTTAGCACTTACAGGCATTAACAAGTCCAAATAGTCAATACACAAAAAGTCTACAGTTACACCGGTTTGAATCTGTAGTTCTTTAATATAACTGCGAATGTCATTTACTGTACTTTGTGCTGGCATATATTTAATGCGGAATTTACCAGACTTCTTCTGCATCATTTTAACTTTCATTTCAACATTGTCAATATCTTTAAACACTTCTTTGCTTGATGTGTTAGTCATCATTGAGTCAATACGCATTGAACACAAGTCTTCTGAAAGTTCTAGCGAAATATACACACCGTTAAGTCCAGCAGTTACCCAGTTTACGCTTAGATTCTGCATAAACAAACTTTTACCTGAACCTGAACCACCAGCAAAAATCTGTAGTTCTCCTCTATTAAATCCGCCGTACAACGCACGATCTAAATTAAGCCAACCTGTGCTTACTTGTCCATTGTTAGACTTAATATTCATTAGACGTGTGCGAGGATCATCAAAATAATCTGTGCCCATGTCTTTGTGCAAACTAATCTGCACAGCGTCTTTGATTAGTTTTTCAACAGGGTCGAAATCACCCTTTTCAAGCATATCCGCACTTTTAAGAATAGCACGTTCTAATTCCTGACGTTTGGTAAACTTTTCAAACTCTTCCATAAACCAATCATAATGCCCGTCTTTCATTTCAACTGGAATTGGCTTTAGTTTTGTGCCTACCGCAGCATTGAGTTGTTCTAGCTCGGGCATAGTTTTATATTTGTCGCTATGCTCTTTAATAAATGTTGCTGCTTCGCGCAAACTTGAATCAAAGTTGTCTACGTTATAGATGTTTTGCACACGCACATAACTCTGTGCATCTGCTAGCATCATTTCTAAAAATAATTTCTGAATTTCGACTGTGTATTCTTTCATAATTTCCGTTCAAGAGCTTTTCGTGCTAGCTCAATTTTAATCTTGCTTGTATTCTTGTTCTTGATAATACTTATTAGCGTGGCTAGTTTGCCATAACGCTTTACTGCATCATTAACATCTTTTACATCTGCGTTCCAGTCTGGGATACTTACTGAGAATCCATATTTCACAGCATCGTCAATTAACGCCAAACCTGCACGATCGTGATCCGGTACTATAACAACTTCTCTATTAAGTCTTCTTAATACCGAGGCTTGAATATCACTGATTCTGTTAGTTGTTACCGCAACGCCATCGATGCTTAATGCGTCAAACTGACCTTCAACTACAATTACAAATTGCCAGTTATCATGTTGGTTGTCAACACCAAATACATATCCTTGTGGTTGCTCATGTAAGTATTTTGGTCTTCTATCATCAAGGAAACGGGTAGTATGCCCTACAATTTTATTGTTATATGTGTACGGTATCAACACGCCTAGTCTTGGCTGATCCGGATCAACCATATATGGATAGTCCCAATGATCTATTCCTCTATTGCGCAAATATTCTAATATTTCTGTATCTGAATCTTCGATTAAACGTGCGTTTACTGGCAAGGATGTTTCATTAAAATGAACTTTTTGTTCCTCTTCTTGTCGCTCACGTAATATTTGATTTACGTCTTTGTGCTTTAGACTTTCTAGATTTAACCGCTGTATTTCAATTTCAGGTACACCCATCCATTTAAGCAAACGCTGTGCTTTATAACTTACCGGATATCCAAGAGTGAAACTAGCAGTATAGCCGCAGTTAAAACAATGGTAAGACCAGTCAGTTTCTGTAGAAAATTTAAATCCACCACGCTGCTTTGTGTCACGTGTTTCGCCATTATGTACACAGCAAGGAGCATTAAAACTAGTCCATCCAGAACTGTTAGTTTTACGTTTTCCGTTGATGTAAGATAGTACATTTAACACCATTATATTATAACAGAATCAATGTAATTAATCAAGTGTGTAGCAAACAATTGATGTCCTTTTTCATTTGGATGTCCGTTTTTAGAAAGATTATCGCCTGCGATCTGTTGAAATGTAAATTCTGGCAAATCAACTGCTGGCTCATTGTCAAATACTTTAAATTGTATTACCGGGATATTGTATTTTAATCTTACCCCATCAAACAAACAAACTGATTGTCTTAGATTGTATTCTTCCCATTGGGGATCTAACGACTTTTTAATCCACAGTCTTTGTAAGTTGTACCAATCTAAATCATCGCCTGGATCTTTTAGCCAGGATCCGTGCTTATGTTGGTTCCATGGATATAGCCACCCCGGAGCATTTACATCAACTTCGGGATCAAACCAACTGTGCCTGTGCGCCTGTGTATGCCCAACAATTAACATACAATCGTTAATATTATATTCTGATTTATTTAATAACCAATCTAACGTCCAGCGCATGCTTTCTAAACTTGCCCCGGGAAATGCTGTGTTAAGTAACTGTAAATTGTAATGCTTTGCTATAAGGCCTGGATATGAGTTAGCCAATCTATACGGTTCGTTTTGAAAATATTTGTCATTTAGTGGCAAATTAGGATCAACTAATTCATCACCGTATGTAAAACTACACCCAAATGCCACTAATGTTTTCAAATCATGTCCTTTAAAATATTAGCCAAATGCGTTGCGCCTTTTTCGTTAGGATGTTTTCCTTTTGCTAATTGATCTCCGGACACCGAGCCCCGCATGTTCCAACTTGGATGCGTTACTAGATTGGACAAGTACGGCGGAGGAAATACGTTAACCATTAATAACTTAACCGCATTTGTATTACACCAATTATAAAAGAATTCAGTGGTTTCCCAATAACGCATACGTTCAACAGTTTCGTCTTCATTGTACATATAATGATGTTTTACAAAAGAATTCCAAGGATGGCGATCGTGCATTATGTGATTGTGTACAAAATTATTTGAATTCCACCAACTATTGCGGCTCGTTTCTGTTAATCCTACTACAATCAATGTTTCTTGTGGAGTAGCATCTGTGTGTCTATGCTCGTCGTTTAACCAGTGGTAAAATTCCCAAACTGTGCCTTGTAAACTATTTCCGCTTACACCATAATTCTCAACAGTAAGGCCAAGAAGTTTTCCTAACTGTCCTACAGTACAGTTTTCTTCTCGGTATAGACGTTTTTCTTTGTCAGAAGCGGCAGGATCTGGGTGTACAATTTCATCACCATGAATCCAACTATCGCCAAACGCAGCAATATTGCGAATCATGTATGTAATTATTTTAGTAGTTAATGCGAACTGAATTTACTGTGCCGTCTGTATATTCAACAACAGCACGTAGCCATACAAAGTTACCTGTGAAGTTAACTGCTGTATTGCTGTCTTCTTGTGTTGTACCATCAGAAAATACAGTAATGTCTGCCCAGTCTGCGGAACTAGGACTTGTAACTAAACTACCCTGGATAGTAATAGTTCCAGTGAAGCCTGTTACAGAAAATAGCGCAGTATGGCGACCGTCGGCTTGTCCGTAGTACCCGTTGCCTTTAACAGCAGAACCAGTTACAGTTTGAACAGAGCTATCGCCTGGATGCGTTTGTTGTGAAACTAAAAGTTGTGTAGTAATTTGCGCCATATCAATATTTATCTTACGTATACGCTGCCGACAGTACCGCTAGTGCTGTTAACTTTTAACCGCATATAGCTGTGTAAGCCTTCTACATTAATGTATTTTGTGTTTGAATCTGCGCTGCTGAATGTAGCAGAAGTTAAGTCATACCATTCTGTTCCAGTAGGCGATCCTTGTATAGTTACAGTACCTACAAATGAACTGTTTGTGTATTGTACTGTTTGTAAGTATTGTTCTGGTTGCCATTCAGAACTGTAGTTTGTTTGTCCTGCTGTAAAACTTGGTAGAGTTATTTCTGAACTTGCTACAAACTCTGGCATAGCACTATCAGCGATGTAAAGTACACCACGTGCTCCAGCATTATCGTCTACATACACAGGTTCTGTAAGTGTTGAACGATCTACTGTAATAGAGTAATTTGCTAGTTGAGATTGTACATTATCAAAGTCCGATTCAACAATAGTAAGTTTTGCTTGTCCTTGTGTAGCACTAACTGTTTCTAAATCTCTAGCAAATAGTAGTTCTGTACCATCTCTGCTCATTACACGACAAGTAAATGTTAGTCCTGTAATGTCCACTGGCTTTTGATCCTGATTTAAAAATCTAAACAGGATAACGTTATCGACGCCTTTGCTGGCTTTTAGGTTCTTGCTATACACAGGATTCCACCTCACATTATGATAGGCTCCACTGTTGTCCAATAACAACACCACCTGAGTTTGCTGATATAAATATGCTAAAGTTGAATACATAACCACGGAGCCTTTATATACTATTTATGGATACTGAGCTATTCGAAAAGATCACAGACCGTTACCCGTTCTTGTCAATAGTTCGGTATGCAGAAAACGAGCACGTTGGTATTATATTAAACCAGGACGCTAGTGTTACTACCATGTATGATTTTGGTAGTATACTTGAAGAAGAATTGAAAAGAATGTTCTTAGAACTAGGTGAGATTTGGTGGTGGGAAAGTAATCATACTATCCCTATTAACATCTTCTTAAAAAGCGACTGGGAAATTTTTAAACCTTATCTAAAGACTTTTAACAATAAAAACTTAGAAATTATTTCTGGACAAGTTACAAGTTTATCCGACTTAACAAAGAACCGTAAGAAAAGAAAATCGATTACACTTGTTCGGAAAGTTGATTAACAATATTCATATGTAATGCTACAAGGTGTGCGTAAGAAATTGCGTGTGCTTTTTTGAACGTATAACCTTCTTCCGTTTTATCCCAAATAGTTTCTGCTACTTCTGCCCAGGGCTTACCAATAAGATGTTTCTTGCCCGGACGAATCATAGCGAGAAACATAGCAAGTCTTGGAATGGTGTTTACATCTAATTGCTTCAACACATCAGCATAGTTATTAATGTGTATAATCTTTTCTACAAACTCGCGTTCGTATAATCTATGCCAAGGTGGCTCTGTATTTAATAACTGATCATAATGTGCTTGATCTTTAATGTGTTCATAAACGTGAACATTAAGGAAGTCAATTTTAAAATATCCTAGTTCTTCTGCCTTCTTATAATCAATACTTGCGCAATTATGTACAGGATCAGTTGGGATTGGTGTTACATATACACCAGAGTTATGTTTGCGATCCTGCTGACGTGCTGGTATGTGCTTAATTAAACTTAATATAGCATCTCTGTTTCCAAAATCAATATCAATATCTGCACTCATTACCAACCTGCCTGCTTTAACATTTCTTTTACATATTCCTGATCGGCAATATATTTGCTAAAAATACGTTCCCAAGTTTCAGGGTAAATGTATTCCCAGATAATTTTTTGTTGTTCTTCATTTAACTTACTTAAGAACTCCATCCCACTAGACGAATTATATATCACCCAAGGACTAAGTGTGCCTTTTGTAATAAGTTGACATACGCGATTTGGATTATTAAAGCGTATTATATCTTGCGGGTTGGCATTATTTTCTTCGCCCCAAGTAATACTATATTCCATTGCTCGCACTAGCGCACGATCAACACGTTCAGTTACTAGCAAGTTCATTAAGTATTCTTGATAGATGCTGTCTTTAGCCCAATGGTCTAATTTCTTATTGTTCTTAACCACATACTCAATAAACTTTGGTACATCAATAGCACCAATGGATACACAATAACGTCCAAACTTAACAAATGCTCGATAATACGGACTACTGGCAAAATCATCAAATGTTTTTAGTTTTGCTGAGCCTTGTGTATATTCAAAAAACTTTAGATATGCTTGATATCCAAGTTGTACACCTCGTTCATCTTTTTCTTGAAAACGCTTTTTTTGTTCGCAGACATGTACTGCAAGACTGCTTTCGCGCTTAAACTCACGTTCGCAATATCGGCAAGTATATGTATCAGTTGTTTCCGTGGAGTTTAATGTAC
>Ga0196901_1000238_pt1 | contig 29968 bp, 48 predicted proteins | sample CB_VirMetaG_FD_169099 | JGI IMG/M metagenome (GOLD analysis project Ga0196901, IMG submission 169099) | Freshwater to marine saline gradient viral communities from Chesapeake Bay - CB_1504_1 Viral MetaG (v3) (version 3) | ecosystem: Environmental > Aquatic > Marine > Coastal | place: USA... | reverse complement strand
TCTACTGCAGGCTTTGGATTGAGATATAATTATGGAGGCGTTATAGATGCTTTATTTAGCACATTATTAGGAACTCCTGATAATATAGGAGGAGAAGATGGGGTAGTATTTACAGTATGCTCTACTAGCTCTCCTGATTGGTGGGTACAATCTACTAACTCAACAACTGCTTTCCCTAGTGGAGTATTTGCTTTAGCTGATGGTGGGGTTTGTTTTAACAATGGAGAGTGTGAATGGATTCCAACAACTACTACAAGTACTACATCCACCACAAGTACCACCACCACAACTACTCAGCCTGCTGATAATATATTCCTAGTAGAGAGACAAAGTGATGGATATTCTACATATGCACAACTAGCTCAAGGCTACAATGTAAATGACTTAGTCACATTGTCAAATGATGGATCTAATTGCTATGAAATTATGGCTATTGATTATGTATTGGATCCTGCAATTTTCCCAACAATAACAGGAAGCTGTGCGACCACTACATCTACTACAACAACTACTACTACACTACCTTGTATTGAAAATACACTTTATGTGAGTTTAGTTAGTGGAGATGATGCAGCGTGTAATCAGACAGTAACTAGAGCAGTTAGGCTAAATGCAGCATCACTAGCAGCAGCTACTCAGGTATATTCTACCACAGACTGTAGCTCATTAGCACCTGCAAACAGATGGTATGCAGAGACCTTTGAAACCAATTACTACTATTGGAATGGTGTAACTTTAACAGGCCCATTTGTGGGACAATGTCAATAATATGAAATATATAGCAGCACAGCCACAGACAGCCTATTACGCTTGGCAGGTAGAAACAATGATAAACTCCTTCTTAGACAATAATGTCAGGGAGGAGGACATCATTATACTACTAGCAGATGAGGGATCTAATTCATTTGATGAGGTATTCAAGAAATACCCTAATGTAGAATTTAACTCATACCCTAATCACTCAGATAATACATATGCTCCTGCAATAAAGCCCTATTTGATGTGGCAGTATTTTAAGAGCTGTAGCTGTAAAGAGGATGAGCAGTATTTTTACTGTGATGCAGATGTGATATTGACTAAGCCACTGCCTGAATTTAAAAAAGGAATTTGCTATATGTCAGACACGATTTCATACATTGGATATGACTATATAGTTTCAAAAGGAGATGAGGTCTTAGAACTTATGTGTGATCTTTTTAAGATGGATAAGAACATCATTAAGATGAGACAGGAACAATCAGGAGGAGCGCAATATGTATTTGATGGAACTGATGGTAAATTTTGGCAGGATGTGTATCACAATAGTATAGCACTTTTTAAGATGCTAGCTAAATACAACTCAGATAATATAGATATGTATGAGGGTACTTTCCCTATTCAAGCGTGGACTGCTGAGATGTGGGCTACAACTTGGCAATTTTGGAAGTCAGGAATAAAGACAGCAGTAGTACCTCAGCTAGATTTTGCTTGGGCTACAGATATGTCTACTAAATTAGATCAGGTATCAATATTACACAATGCAGGAGTGGGAGGTGATCATAAAGGATTCTTTAAAAAGTTTCAATACACCACTAAATACCCACCTAAAAATCTTAGGATTAAAAAGGATTATTGCAGTCACTACTACTATGAACAAGTAAAAAAATCCATATAATATGCTACAGAATATAATAGAGGTACTACAATATGCTAAAGGGGAGACTGAGCATATAAGAATAGCACAGGGAAAATATGAGCTTCCGATGAATTTTAGAGGAGTAATAAACAAAGTAAAACAAGACATAGAATGGCACAAAAAATAGTAATTGATTTCGAGGCTAGATACAAAGAGGCTGCATTTGACATTGAGACACTCAATAAGAAAGTAGTAGGCTTAGAGAAGGCTATAGAAAGCTCAAATAAGGAGGCTAAGAAAACTACTCAAAACTTTGATGATATTAAGGGAGTAGCAGACAAAGCTACAGGAGGAGCTATCTCAGGATTTACAGGGATGGCTAAAACTCTTAAAGGAGTAGTCACAGGTCTAAAAACTATGAAGGGTGCTTTGATAGCTACAGGGCTAGGAGCATTGGTGGTATTATTGGGATCTATTGTAGCGGCTTTCACAACTACTGAGGAGGGTGCAAATAAATTCAATAAGATACTAGGTCAGATAGGTGTAGTCACAGGGAATGTGATGGATGTGCTTACTGAGTTTGGTAATGGAATACTCTCTCTAGGATCTGTATTTACTAAGGTATTTGCAGGTGACTTTTCAGGTGCTATAGATGCAGTAGGAGATGCCTTTGCGGGATTTACAGATAAGGTGTCAAACTTTGCAGAGGAGACAGCTAAAGAGCTAGAGATAGCTGCTCAAATTTCAGGCATACTAAAGCAAGCTCAGGAGGATGAGAGAAAGCTAAAAGTAGAGAGGGCGCAAGCAGATCAGGATAGAGCTAGATTATTGGAGCAGGCTGTAGATAAAGAGAGATACAATACTCAGGAGAGAATATCATTCTTGCAGCAAGCCTCTCAGATAGAGCAAGACATCACAAATAAAGAGATAGAATTAGCTCAGAAAAAACTAGAAGCTCAGAAATTACAAAACGGATTAAGTGGATCTCAGACTGCAGATCTAGAAGCTCAGGCAGAGCTAGAGGCTACAGTGATAGCTTTAGAGACTGCTAGACTAGCAAAGCAAAAAGAGGTAACATCTCAAATCTTAGGATTAAATAATGAAGCTGCTGCTGCTAGGAAAGCTGAGATAGATGCTATGCAAGCTCAAGCTGATGAGTTTACTAAGATCAATCAGGATAGAAATAAGAAGGTAGCTGCTGATGACAAAAAGACTCAGGAGGCTACTCTTAAGGCTAGTGTTGATGGAATGAATAAGGTGCTAGTAGCTAAGGTGGTAGCAAATAATCAGGAGCTTAAAAATCAGGAATTACTAGAACAGGCTAAACAGGAAAATATAGCTGCAGGTATTCAGGGAGCTGTAGCACTACTAGGAGAGAACTCTAAATTTGCAAAAGGTATAGCTATTGTATCAGCAATTAGAGACACCTATGCGGGGGCAACTAAGGCATTAGCTCAGGGTGGTATCTTTGGAGCTATTGGAGCTGCAGGGATCATAGCATCAGGTCTAGCTAATGTAAAACAGATAGTAGCAACTCAAGATCCTGAGGCACCTGCAGGGGTAGCCATATCAGGAGGTAGAGGATCAGTAGCTGTGCCTAATATACAAGCCCCTGATTTTAACATAGTAGGGTCATCAGGTACTAATCAGCTAGCACAAGCCATAGGAGGCAAAGTAAATGAGCCTGTTAAAGCGTATGTAGTGTCTAATGATGTGAGTACAGCTCAGAGTCTAGATAGAAATATCGTAAAAGGAGCAAGTTTATAAAGTAAAAATCCAAAAAATAACACAAAAACAGTTATATAGATATGAGTGATTTTAAAATTATAGAGCTTATCCTAGATGATGAGCTAGAATTAAACGGAATTGAGGCTATCTCAGTGGTAGAAAACCCTGCAATAGAGTCAGATTTCATAGCATTGAAGTCTCAAGATGTCAAATTAGCAGAGGTAAATGCAGAAAAAAGGCTATTGATGGGTGCATTATTGATCCCTAATAAGCCTATATATCGTAGAAATGGTGAGGATGAGTACTATATTTACTTTTCAAAGGAAACTGTATTGAAGGCATCTCAAAAGTACCTGATGAGTAACAATCAGCACAATGCCACAATGGAGCATCAGTATGATATATCAGGTCTGACATTAGTAGAGTCTTGGATCGTAGAGGATGAGGTACACGATAAGAGCAGAAAATATGGTCTAGATGTACCTGTAGGGACTTGGATGGGATCTGTCAAAGTGAATAATGATGAGGTATGGAATGACTATGTAAAAACAGGCAAAGTAAAAGGATTCTCTATAGAGGGATATTTTGTAGATAAGATGGAGAGACCTAATGAAAATCTAGAGATGTCTGAGGATAAAAAAGCTGAGGAGATCATAAGCAAACTGAGAGATATATTTGCCTCTGAATCAGACAGTTAGAAATAGATACTAAAAAAAGTGGATATGAAAATCCAAAATTTTGTTTAATAATAGTTATATAAGTATGAAAAAACCACTAGAAATGTTAAAAGAAATCAAAAGCGTTCTAGGCATTGAGCTTAATGAGCAGCCAGTGGCTGTATCTTTGGCTACTATGACACTAGAGGATGGTGCTACCACCATTGAGGCTGAGGAGTTTGCTCCTGACTTTGAGGTATTTATTATCACAGAGGAGGATAGGATCCCAATGCCTGTAGGTGAGTACACTTTAGAGGATGGTATGATCTTAGTAGTACAGACTGAGGGTCTAATCTCAGAGATCAAAGAAGCGGCTACAGAAGATGAAGCTCCTGCTGAGGAAGCTGCTCCTGAGGCTGATGTAGTAGTAGAGGCTGAGGCTGAAACTGCAAGCCCTAAAAAGGTAGTAGAGTCAATCACTAAGGAGATGTTCTTTAGCGAGATTGAAAAGCTAAGAACAGAATTGAAAGAGATCAAAGCTGACTATGAACTTAGAAAGCAAGGACTAGCAAAAGTAGAGGAGGCTATTCAAACTGAATTAGCTCAGATGCAAAAAGAGGAATTATCTGCTCCTGCTGCTAAGCCAATTAAGCACTCTCCTGAGAACGGAAAAACAACAACCCCAAAGGGTAGATTATCTTTAAAAGAATTATTAAATACACTAAATAAATAAAATATGGCAACTACTTTAACTGTAAACTCAAACTATTCAGGATCTGCTGCAGGTGAGATCATTGGTGCTAGTTTCAAAGAAGCTGATACTATCGCTAACAACCTTGTAACAGTATTACCTGATGTAGATTTCAAAGTATCACTTAGAAAAATCTCTTATGCTAATGGTCGTACAGATTTCGCTTGTGGATTCACTCCTACAGGTGCTGTGACTTTATCTGAAAAAGAGATCGCTCCTAAGAAATTAAAAAATGAGCAAGAGATCTGTAAAGAAGATTTAAGACAAATCTGGTCAGCAGCTACTATGGGCTTTTCTGCTCACAATGACAATATGCCTGCTGATGTAGAGGCTGCATTATTGAATGAGATCTTAGGTGATCACGCTCAAGCTGTAGACTTTGACATTTGGAATGGTAACGCTGCTACTAGCGGTTCTTTTGGTGGATTCGTTCCTCAATTTGTAGCTGATGCTTCTGTAATCAAACCAACTGCTTTAGGATCTGCTATTGACAAATCAAATGTAGTAGCTGAATTAGAGAAAGTATTAAGTGCTATCCCTGTTGCTTTAAGAAGAAAATCAGATTTAATCGTAGGTATATCTCCTGATGTAGCTTTAGCTTATGAGCAAGCTTTAGTAGGTGCAGGTATTGCTAATGGATTTGGAGGAGACTCTAAAGAATTAAGATACGGATCTCAAGTATTATCTGTGATCAATGGTTTAGACTCTAACACAATGGTAGCATACCAAAGAAAAAATCTTTATTTTGCTACAGGTCTTTTAGCAGATCATAATGACATCCGCATCAAAGATATGGATGATACTGATTTCTCAGGAACTGTAAGATTCAAAATGGTTTACACTGCAGGTGTAGCTTATGTGAACTCTGAGGAGGTAGTTTACTACAAGGCAGTATAATTAGATTCTAACAATCAATAAAGGGGTAGGTGGGTATCAATCTGCCTACCCTTTTTTTATTAACTCAAAAAACACACAAAAATATGGCTTGTTTATTAACATCAGGGAGAGCATTGCCTTGTAAGTCAAGTGTAGGTGGATTAAAAGCTATCTACTTTGCAGATTTTGGCACACTAGGAGAGGCTACAGTAGTAGCAGGAGAGATCACAGTATTGAGTGGTACTCCTGAGTGGTTTAAATACGACATCAAAGGAAGCTCTAGCTTAGAGACTACCATCACCTCATCTAGAGAGAATGGGACTACCTTCTATGATCAGACTTTAAATATGACTTTAACCACATTGGATAAGGCTACACAAGAGGAGGTAAAATTATTAGCTCACTCTAGACCGCATATTGCTGTAGAGGACTATAATGGAAACTTTTTTCTTTTAGGATTAGAGAATGGAGCTGAATTAACAGGAGGATCAATTGTAACAGGAGCAGCTATGGCTGACTTATCAGGTACATCTATGACCTTCTTAGCTCAAGAGAAAGCCGCTGCATACTTTGTGACACCTAGTGTGATCACTGCAGATGTATCAGCCTCTCAGATTGATCCTACTCCTGCATAATTAGGGAGTATTTACTAAAATAAGAGACCTCTCCAATATAGGAGGGGTTTTTTTTTGATTAAATAATACAAAAAATCTGAAAATAGTAGTTATATATATAGAAGCATTTAAAATGAAGATACTTAAAACGACATCAGATCCTCAAAGTATACAGTTTATACCTCGTAGATATAACACATCAGCTACTGTAGCCATAAGAGATGAGTCTACAAATTTGATCAGACTGTATAATTCAGAGCTGACTCAGATAGGAGACCTCTTACAGATCACTGAGATTTTTGAATTAGTGGAGGGTAGGATGTATGAGATAGCAATATCATCAGATCCTAATGTATGGGGTAATATATCTATAGAATGGCAACTCAATGACTTGCTTTGGGATGCTGTATCTGCTAGCATAGACTATACTGTTTACAGGGATAAGATTTTCTGTACAGATGAGAATGTAGATCAAAGAAATTTAAGCTATTATCAGATCAATAAAGGACAATTTGTATCAGATGATTCTTTTGATAATGATTATATAATAATATGAGAAAAAAAGTAAAGACATCAGCTAGCATCACAGCTCCAAAATCTAGGAGTGAGTTTAGTGTGGTCAATTTGAACAGTAACAGAATTAATCTAGCTAATTTTAACTCTCCTGTAATTGATGAGGTGAAGGGAAAAGAGTGGATTACATATGGTGCAGATAATAATTACTATCAGTACCTCATAGACAGGTATAATGGAAGCCCTACCAACTCAGCAATAGTGAACGCTGTATCACAGATGATATATGGTAAAGGATTAGATGCTACAGATTCAAATAGAAAGCCTAATCAGTATGCTCAAATGAAATCACTTTTTTCAAATGATGCAGTGAGAAAGCTAGTGTATGATTTGAAGCTGATGGGTCAGTGTGCTATACAGGTGATCTACTCTAAAAATAGATCTAGTATTGCTCAAATAGAGCATTTTCCTATAGAGACTCTCAGAGCTGAAAAGGCTAATGAGGATGGAGATGTGGAGGCTTATTATTACTTTAATAATTGGGCTGATATGAAGCCTTCTGATGAGCCTAAGAGGATCCCTGCATTTGGATTCTCAAATGAGTCTATAGAGATCTTATATGTGAAGCCTTATAGAGCAGGATTTTACTACTACTCTCCTGTAGATTATCAGGGAGGTTTACAGTATGCAGAGCTAGAGGAAAACATATCTAATTTCCATCTGAATAACATACAAAATGGACTAGCTCCTAGTATGCTTATCAATTTCAATAATGGGACTCCTGATGAGGATCAGAGAAAGCGTATAGAGAAGTCTATTATAGAGAAATACTCAGGCAGCTCAAACTCAGGTAAATTCATTTTATCATTTAATGACAATGCTGACACTGCAGCTACCATTGAGACAGTACAGCTATCAGATGCCCACAACCAATACCAATTTTTATCAGATGAAAGCTCTAGGAAAATAATGGTATCACATAGAGTGGTATCTCCTATGCTTTTAGGGATCAAAGATTCTACAGGACTAGGTAATAATGCTGATGAGATTAAGACAGCATCTACTTTGATGGATAATACTGTGATCAGACCATTTCAGGATCTTATCATAGACTCATTTAACAAAATACTAGCCTTTAATGACATTTCATTAAGCCTCTATTTTAAGACATTACAGCCTCTTGAATTTACTGAGTTAGATAATGTGACCGATAAGGACACTAGAGAGCAGGAGACAGGTGTTAAAATGGCATCTGAGAAACCTGCAGAGGTAGAAAATGAGATAGCAGATCTATTGATAGAATTTGGAGAGGATGAGGATCTAGAAAATTGGGATCTAGTAGATGAAAGACCTGTAGATTATGATCAGGAGGAAGCTCTAGACAAAATGATAGGATTAGCTAGCACAGGATCAGCTAGACCTAATGCAAAAAGTGCTTTAGATGGCACTACAGACAATGAAAACAAATTCATAGTTAGATACCAATACGCTCCTTTAGCTGTGAGCAACAATTCTAGAGAGTTTTGTAGAAAAATGGTAGCAGCTAAAAAGATATACAGAAAAGAGGACATAGAGCAAATGTCTCAAAATGCTGTTAATGCAGGATGGGGTCAAGGTGGTGATGCAAATTATGACATTTTCAAGTATAAAGGTGGAGGTGATTGTCATCATTTTTGGATGAGAAAAACTTATATGGCTAAGGATGGTGTAAAGCCTGATATTAATAGCCCTAAGACAAAGCCTGTATATAAGCAGCAAAGAGAAAAAGAAGGGATAGCAGCTCCTAGTAGTCAGGATGAGCCTGATCTAGTGTCTGTGAAGCCTAAAGATATGACAAATAGAGGATTCATTAAACCTAGAGGATAGATGGCAACAGCATTATTTATAAAAAGAGAGGATTTTGTCAGGAATACAATAGTAGATGGATCTGTAGATCAGGACAAATATTCGCAATTCATTAAGGGAGCGCAAATTATGCACATCAGAAACTATCTAGGATCTGATTTGTATGAAAAGATCTCTAATGACATCATAGCAGGCACAATGACTGCAGATTATCAGCTTCTGCTTAATGACTACATTCAGCCTATGCTTATTCATTTCACAATGGTAGACTATTTGCCTTTCGCTAATTACGCTCTAAAAAATGGTGGTGTATTTAAGCACTCATCTGAGACAGCAGAGACAGCAAGTAAAGAGGAGGTAGATTACCTAGTACAAAGACATAGGGATCAGGCTGAGTATTATGCTCAAAGATTTGTTACTTATATGACTCACCACAATTTAAAATACCCTGAATACAGGAGCAACACAAATGAGGAAATAAGACCTGACAGGGATGTAACTTTTAACGGATGGGTACTATAAAGACACAAACAGATAGAGTCTATAAGCCAAAAGCTGAGGACATAAAAAAACTTAAACAATACTTAAAAAGATCTAATAAAAATACTACAGATGGCTACACTAGATGGGAAAAAAATTAAAGACACCTACAAATCACTACTTAAAATCGGTGATAATGGTGTTTTAGATCCGAATTTACAGGAGGTAACTGATGGAGAAGGTAACAGCACAGGGCTTAGCATAAATAATCAGGGAGATCTAGATGTATCAGGTACTTTGACCACAGGATCTGTATCAATTACAGGGGGTACATCTGCTGATTTTATTAAAGGAGATGGTTCTTTAGATTCTAATACCTATGCTAGTGCTGCTGATGTGACTGCTTTACAGTCAGGTTTAACTACAGAAACTACTCAAAGAATTGCAGGAGATGCAAATCTACAGACTCAAGTGACTACAGAAGCGGCTAATTTATCCACTTTAACCACTAGAGTTAATGAGAACGAGAATGATATAGCCTCATTGACAACTCAGGGAGACTCTAATGCAGCCGCTATAGTTTCTGAGGCAAGTACTAGGCTAGCTGCAGATAATACCTTAAACGCCTCTATATTGAGCGAGGCAGCTACTAGACAAAGTGCTGATACTACACTAACAAACAGCATAGCTACTGAGACCACAGCAAGACAAAATGCAGATACTAGCTTACAAACTCAGATAGATGCTGAGGAGACTGCTAGAATAGCTGCAGATAGTGCTTTACAAACATCATTAAATACTGAGGTATCTAATAGAACTGCTGCAGATACAGCACTACAGACTCAGATTACATCAAATGATAGTGATATTACTACACTGCAGACAGGAAAAGTACCTTATACAGGAGCTACAGGATCTGTAAATTTAGGAGAGCATCAATTATCTACAGGTCAGGTCACTTTTGATCAGTCTCCTACAGGAGCATCAGGAGTAGGAGTGATGAGATGGAATGATACTGATGGCACACTAGACTTAGGTCTTAAAGGTGGAGCTGTTACTTTGCAGATAGGGCAAGAGGAGGTAGCTAGAGTAGTGAATGGCACAGGTTTACTATTACAGGAGGCACTTTATCAGGTGGTAAAAGTAATAGGAGCGCAAGGTCAGAGATTACAGGTAGATCTAGCACAGGCTGATAGTGACTTAAACTCAGCAACTGCCTTAGGTATTGTGACTGAGGATATAGCAAACAATCAGGAGGGCTTCATAACCACAGGCGGTGTTGTTAAAAAGATAAACACTACAGGAGCTTTACAGGGAGAGACTTGGAATGATGGTGATGTACTTTATTTATCACCTACAGTAGCAGGACAGATTACAAATGTAAAGCCTATCACACCTGCTCACCTTATTGTTGTAGGTTATGTAGAATATGCTCACCAAAACAATGGAAAAATCTTTGTCAAAGTAGATAATGGATATGAGATTGAGGAGCTTCATAATGTAAAGATAGATAATCCTCAAAATGAAGATGCTCTAGTATATGATGCTGCAGGAGGATTTTGGAAAAATGATGGTGAGATATATCAGAAAATAGGATCACTAGAGGGTAATATTACTGTAATAACAGGAGATGTAGGTGATGAAACCACTGCTAGAGTCAATGCGGATAATGCTTTGCAGATTCAAATCTTTAATAATGACTCAGATATATCAGCTTTACAGGCAGGAAAAGAGGATAAATCAAACAAATCTGTACCTAATGGATATGCTCCGCTAGATTCAGGAGCTAAAATACCTGAGATTCACCTGCCCGATTCTATTTTAGGTCAGCTTTCTTATCAGGGAACTTGGGATGCTAGCACAAATACACCCACTTTACCTGATCCAACTACTGTAAAAGGAGACTATTATGTGACATCTGTGCAAGGTGACTACTTAGGATTGACTTATCATATAGGGGATTGGGTTATTTCTAATGGAACATCTTGGGAGCAGGTGGATAATACTGATGCTGTTACTACAGTATTTGGTAGATTGGGCGCAATAGTAGCAAATGAGGCTGATTATTCAGCTTATTATCCTCTTATTTCTGATCTAAATGCAGAAACAGCGGCTAGAACTGCAGCAGATGGAGTGCTACAAGGTCAATTAGACACCATTTTATCAAATGATATACCTGCAACACTTGCAAGAGTCACTCAAAATGAGACTGACATAGCTGATTTACAGCCTAGAGTCACTACAAATGAGGGGAATATATCTACAAATACTACTAATATCACAGCTAATGCCAATGCTGCAGCTACAAATGCTGTAAATATATCAGCTTTAGATATTCAGGTGACTGATAATATTGCTGAAATAGCCACAAAGCAGGATATTCTTACTGCAGGAACAGGTCTAGACATCACAGGATCTACTATAAGTAATACATCACCTGATCAAACTGTAGTAATTACAGGATCAGGATCTACTACAGTGACAGGGACATACCCTACATTCAATGTGGAGTCAGTAGGTACTGAATATGTAGGAGGAACAGGCATAGATGTGACAGGAGCAACTATCACAAACACTGCACCTGATCAGGTAGTATCTATAGCAGGTACAGGTAGTACAACTGTAACAGGAACTTATCCTAATTTTAGCATCAGCTCTACAGGTACTGAGTACACTGCAGGTACAGGATTGCAATTAGTAGGCACTGAGTTTCAAAATACAGCTCCTGATCAAACAGTTAGCATATCAGCAGGTAGCGGAGTTACTATATCAGGTACTTATCCTGCATTTACCATTGATTCAGTGTCAGGATCTGAGGTTATTAGAGATTTATTCTCAGGAACAGGATCTCAGACTGCATTTACTTTATCGGGTACACCTGTAAATGAAAACTACACTCAAATTTACTTTAATGGGGTATATCAGGAAAAATCAGGATATACTTTATCAGGTAATGTAGTAACATTCTCAGAAGCACCTGCATCAGGATTAGATGTAGAGGTAATATCAATAACTACAATAACAATACTAGGAGAGGTTAGCTCAGTAAATGGTCAGACAGGAGCAGTATCTACTAATTATGATGCTCAAGTTATTTCTGCTAGTACTAATGCTGTAAAAAATACAGTCTATGTGCTTACTGCTGATCTAACTTTGACACTACCTGCATCACCATCAATAGGTGACTCAGTTAAAATATCAAATTTATCAGGTGTAAATACCTGTATCTTAGGAGCTAATGGTAGTTTAATTATGGGAGTATCAGGTAATTTGACTTTAGATAATGCCACAGCATCTTTTGAGTTAGTTTTCACAGGAGCGACTAAAGGTTGGGTGATAGTAGGATTATAAACAATATAAAATAAAAAATAAAATGAGTAATTTAACAGATTTTTTTCCATCAGGAGGCGGTGGAGGTTTAACCCCTAAGTTTATAGAGTATAACTCATCAGGTATCTTTACTCCTAGCCAAGCATTAATAGATGCGGGAGGATATATAGAGGTGTTTTTAGTAGGAGGAGGAGAGAGAGGTATTAGTGCTGCACAGGGCGGTTGTGGTGGAGAGGTTATATCTGCAATGACATATCTCAATTCTACAAATAACTGCAGCATCCTTATAGGAGCAGGAGGTACATCAAATGGAGCTGATGGTGGAGATTCTATTTTTACAGGATCATCAGCAGGAGGTATAGATATTACAGCTCTAGGAGGGTCAGGATTAAATACTCCATCAGGTAGACTCACATCAGGATCAGGTGCTTATCAGGCAGTAACATCATCAGTAAGTGCAAGGACACTATCTACAACTGTAAATAGTCCAACTATTGTATTAAATAATACTGCTGACATTCACGGATACATTATTAGACCTGGATATGCTTATCAGTCCGCTTATTCTAATGCCTCTCAGTATGCATCAGCTTATGGAATTAGTACTCCTGCAGGTATGGGATTTAAAGGATATGGAGCAGGTGGTTCTGCATCATCATCATCAGGTATTTATAATCCAAAAATAAACTCAGGATCTGGGTCTACTGTTAATGTAAATGCAGCATCAGGTTTTTGTCTAATCAAATGGTATGAATAAAATGGAAAATTTAATAGCTATAATTAAAGAGGGAAAAGTTAGTAATGTAATAATAGGGTCAGATGAGTTTGCAAATTCACTACCCTATGAGACTGTAAATGTTACAAATAATAGTGTTAATATAGGTGACTCTTATTTTGAAGGGGTATTCCAATCTAATCAAAAAGATACATCAATAGAGGAAGAAATTACACTAACAAAGGAAGAAGAAGAAAAATTGTGGAGGGACTTTGAATTAAATTTAACAGATTACATAGTACCGATAATTGACCATCCACAGCACGCTGCTTATATGACATACAGACAAGAGCTAAGAGATTATCCTTTGCAATCAGATTTCCCTAATGGTACTAGACCTTTAAAACCCTAAGAAATGGCAACAACTAAAATAACAAAAGAGCTGATAACTGATGGAGCTATTACATCTGCTAAGTTAGGAGCAGAGTTTACAACCTCAGCAACCATAGCATCATCAGATGTAGACTTTAGTACTGCTCAAGTATTCACAAAGACACTAAGTGGAGCCACTGCTTTGACATTCTCTAATGCAGCCACAGGAATGGTAAAAGACTTAGTAATGACAGGAGATTTTGCATTAACATTCCCTACAGGTAGTAAAATTGCAGCAGGAGAATACGATGGAACTGTATCAAACTTGATTCAAGTCTTGGTAGTAGGAGCAGCAGATTATTGGATAACAATTTCACAAGAAACAGTATAATATGAAAGCAATATCAGTAAAAGGAGAGATTAAAACATTTGGCAGACTACCTAAGTCTTGGACTGATGATAACGGATTACACTTAAACATAGGAGATGGTTCTGCTTTTGGATTTAAAGATGTAGTAACACCTGCTTTTGATGGTAGAATTGAAGAACTATCAAACTTACATTTAGACGGCGAAACATACACATACGATGTAATTGAAAGACCTATTAAGGAAACTTTAGCTGAGTTAAAAGAAACAACAATAAAAAGCGTTAAAACAGAAGTTTCTAAAAAATTATCTTACACAGATTGGTATATTATTAGAGAAGCTGATAGTGGAGAAAATACACCTGCTGAAATTAGAGGACAAAGAGCAGCTTTAAGAGCAAAAAGTGATGAATTAGAAAATCAAATAAATGCACTAACTACTAAGAAAGCGGTTATATTATTTGATTCAAACATATAAATAAAATAATATGGCTTTAGGAAAACGCATTATAGGAACAGGAGCGGGTGTTGAACCGCCTAATATGCAGGTTGGATATGCAAGGTATATAGGCGATGGTAATTCAACTCAATCTATAACATCAGGAATAGGATTTAAACCAGATTTTACTTGGATAAAAGCAGATAATGGAACTGACTCACACGTTATTCAAGATATCCACACAGTTGGTAGTAGTTACCTATCTACATCAAGTATAAGCGGTATTACGGCATCCACAAATAATGTTATTTCATATGACAGTGGGGGATTTACTGTTGGAAGTAATTTAAACCACTCAGGAGTTGCATATCAAGCAATAGGCATAAGAGCATCAAATGTTATAGAATCAAACACAGATGGAAGTGGTACAACACAAGTTACTGCTTGCGAGGGTTTTTCAGTTGTAAGGTACACAGGAACTCCCGGTTGGCATCAAGTAGGTCACGGAATGGGTGTTACTCCAAATATGGTTTTAATAAAAAACGTAACAAGAGCTGCACAATGGAATATGTTTATTAATGACAATGGCACAATGTATAGAATCCCTTTAGACGAAACATCTGCTACTGTCTGTTGTGCTGGTGCGCTTGGTTATTGGAATGATTATGAGTTTCAATTAGTAGGAAATTCCGACACTCAATGGAATAAAACAGGCGATGAATATGTAGCTTATTGTTTTGCTGAAAACCCAAATGCTTGTTCTGTTAGATATTATACAGCGGCATCAGGTAATTATGGAAACGTATTTAATGCAGGGTTTAGTCAACAGTTTACAATGTTTAGAAGAATTGATGCAGGGAATAAATATGCTATGTTTCATAGAACAAGACAAAATGCAGGTTATTATTTAGAAGCACAAGGAAATGGCATATACAATGGTGGGCAATCAACTGCATCGTATTTTTATGGAACTTCATTTTCTTTGTCTTCGGGTTATAATGTAGGAATATATTCTGCAATAGGTGGAAGATACTTTCAAATTTCTTTAGGAAAACCCGTATAATAATTAAAAACAAAGGGGGTGTAAAAACCCCCATTACTACTATGACACTTGACAATAAAATATCTTTTACAATAAGCTTAAAAACAAAATGACTACAGACTTGAAAATATACTTATTGAACGCAGTAGCACTCGTGGCTAATTTTAGTCAAATTGATATGCTCTTAAAGATAGTGCTTACTGCTGTGGCAATAGGCTATACTCTCAATAAGTGGTATATAATGACAACTAACTATAAATACTTTAAAAAACAAAAAGATGAAAAAAGTAAAGGAAGCAGTGATCTTTAAATTGATTGAGATGAGTGTTTGGATGGATATGAAAAGACACGGATCTAATTGGGGAAAATTTCAATGGGGAGCTATATGGCTAGGTGTGATAACTCTATCAGCTTGGATCATAGGTAGAATTATAAACTAAAATACTAATTATGAAACTCAGTAAGAACTTAGAACTCTCTGAGGCAATTAGATCAGAGACAGCAAAGAGAATAGGGATCAGTAATATGCCTACAGATGAGCATATAGAAAATCTCAAGGTATTAGCTCAAAACATATTTCAGCCAATTAGAGACCATTTTAAGAAGCCCATCAGGGTTTCTAGTGGGTATAGATCAAAAGAGCTTAATTATGCCTTAAAAGGGGCTTCTAAGACCTCTCAGCATATGACAGGTGAAGCTCTAGACATTGACAATGATGGGACTAGTGTCTCTAACTTGGAAATTTTCCAATTTATCAAAGATAATCTAGAGTTTGACACTCTCATATGGGAGTATGGAACTGATGAGTCTCCTGCTTGGGTACACATATCCTACAGGAATGGTAGACCACAAAGAAATAGAGTATTAAGAGCAACTAAACAGGGGTTTATAAGTTATGAATAAAGATAAAAAACCATTTTGGGAAACTAAGCTAGGTAAAATAGTATCTAGTGTCTCAAGCATTTTACCCAAAGAGGGTGTTTTAGGAGTTATAAGGAGCGTAATAGGATCAGATGATAGTCTGACACCTGAGGAAAAAGAAAGCGCCTTAAATGAAGCCTTAGAGGCTTACAAGCTAGAGGTGACTGATAGAGACTCAGCTAGGAAAAGAGAGGCTACTGTCAGAAAGTATGGTACTGATTGGATGATGTCTATAGCAGGTCTGATAGGATTGGCTGTATTTGTATTTTTGGTCTATACAGTAGTGACTGTGGATGTACCTGAGTCAAATAGAGAGATCTTTATCCATATGATTGGTATAGTGGAAGGTATAATCCTTAGTATATATGGGTTTTACTATGGATCAGCAATGAAATCTAATAAGTAGTTAGTAACTTATAGTAAGTTATAGACTAAATGCTTTGTATTTAGATCAAAAATCACTTTTTTTTATATATTATATATTATATATTATATATTATATATATATATTATTATATTACTATATATTACTTATATATACTATATCTATAGATATAAATAAATAATATATATAATATATATACTATATTAGCTAAAAATTTAGAATTTTATGGACTTAGAGATCAAAAGAATAGCAGAGGAATACAATAAGACCATTATAGAGAGGATTAATCAGCTCTTAGAGATGGATGCTACATTATACACTAATCTAGGATCTGACTCTACTAAGGCTGAGAAACTAGATGTAAAAAAAAAGAGTAGAATGATCTACAAGGCAATAAAAGACCTAGATCTAGAGACAGGAAAGCTACTACTGCAGCATCAGGATGGATATTAGACACTAAAAGACTAAGACAATGGCTAGGAAACCTAGTAGAAAGACAATAGTAAAGAACTTAGACACCATATTCTCAATCTATATCAGGATGAGAAGGGCTAAGAATGACATAGCTGAGTGTGTGACTTGTGGTAAAAAGGATCATTGGAGGGCTATGCAGGCAGGTCACTTTATGTCTAGGAAGTTTTACAGTACTAGATGGCAAGAGAGGAATGTAGAGGTGCAGTGTATGGGGTGTAATGTCTACAGATATGGTGAGCAATTCAAATTCTCTAAGTATCTAGGACAGGATCTCTCTGATGAGCTACTAGCTGAGAGTAGAAAAACAGTCAAATTTGCAGACTATGAGCTGCTAGAAATGATAGATCTCTATAAGCAAAAGGTAGAGGATCTAAAAAAAGATCAAAATAAAGTCAAATAAATTTTCTAATATGAACACATAGATAGATATTTGCTTGTCTGTCTAATAATTGTCTTGATTCTTGAATGTGAAAGGAGGTGTATCTTAATCGATATGCCTCTTTTTTTTGCTCTAAAGTGAAATTTTTTATTAAAAATGTTTGGTTATTCAGAAAATTGTATATCTTTGACATTATTAATCACTTAAAAATCACACAAATGAACAAGACAGACCGCATTGACCTGCTGACACTAAAGATCAAAGATCTAGAATGGGCAGAGGATTACCACACTAGAAAGCTCTATGAGACTGAGATGGATCTAGAGATGTACAGGAAGGAATTAGCAATCATAAATGCTGAGTAGCTATGACCTATACAGATGATTTAAAAAGACTCCACCAATATAGAATAGAAGCTCTAGAGAGCAGGGTAGAGGAATTAGAGGCAAAATTAGAAGTACTAACACTTAATCAATTAGAAAATGAAAACAGGTAAGATCACCGCTATCACTCCCGATGGATCGTGGAGTAACGGATCTAAAACATTTAACAGATTCAAAGTAACTATGGCAGATGGGATGACCTATCAGTTTAATGCTGTAGGAAATTTTAAATTTGGAGTAGGAGAGGAATGTACATTCACCTCAGAGGAAAAGGAATACAATGGTGTGACTTATCACAACGCTAAGCTATTTTCTCCACCTCCTGCACAGGGAGGATTTCAGAGACCTGCTCAGGGAGGTCAAAAGACTGATGCAGTACAAAAGTATATCATCAGACAATCTAGTATCTCAAGTGCTGTAAACTTTTACAAGGATAAGGCAGGAGCTACAGAGGATCAGGTGATCACATTTGCAGAAAAAATAGTAAATTACATATACAGTTAAAAAATAGAAATTATGAGTTATAAAGTAAGCGGAAAAATAATAGCAATCACAGACATAAAAACACTAGACAATGGAGCTAAATTATTAGACTTTGTCATAGACACTAATGAGCAATACAACAACCTATATAGCTTTAATGTTTATAAGAGCATTGACTATGCTGATCAGGTAGATAAATTCACTACATATAATAATATAGGTGATCTAGTGACAGTGGAATTTAATGTAAAGACTAGAGAATGGGAGGGTAAATACTTTACTAACCTATCTTGTTGGAGAGTAGATAAGATTAATGAGCTGCCATCAGGTGAGAACATTACAGCCAATGACTTTGCTCCTGATAGAGAGACAGCAGATCTACCATTCTAAAACATAAAGGGGCTGATTATTAACTTATGAAGCCCTTTTTTTAATACATTCAGACAAAAATCAGACAAGATGCTTATAAATTTAGAGGAACAGATAGGAAAATTAAGAGATGTAAGATCAGGCAAGATCAAAGAGGGTCTTAAATTAGGAGTGCCACAGATAGATGAGTGGATGAGATTTAAGCCTAGTGATTTCACTATAGTAGTAGGACACGCAAACGTAGGAAAAACATCAGTAGTGATGTACCTGATGCTGCTATACACCTTAAAACACGATTTAAAATGGCTAATATTCAGCTCAGAGAATGATCCATATCAGTTAATAGGAAAGCTGATAGAGTATCTAGAGGGAAAGCCACTAAATAAAATAGATACAGACTCATTTAATGAGAGAGTTAAATGGGTAAATGAGAGATTTAAATTTATTGATACAAATAAACTATATACAGCAAAGGAATTAATGGAGCTAGCCCAATACGTTAAAAATGCTTGGAGCTATGATGGCTTTATGATAGATCCTTACAACTCTCTTATAAAGGACAGGAATGTACTTAAAGGGATCTCAGGACACGAATATGATTATGAGGTGACAAGTGAAATGAGGATCTTTTGCAAAAGAAACAATGTGAGTATATGGCTAAACACACACGCAGCTACAGAAGCTCTGAGGAAAAAACATCCACAGGGGCATCCATATGCTGAACACCCTATCCCACCAATGGCATCAGATGTAGAAGGTGGAGGAAAGTTTGTCAATAGATGTGATAATATGCTGAGTATTCACAGGTATGTAAGTCACCCATCAGATTGGATGTACACTCACATACATATAAAGAAAGTAAAGAATATAGACACAGGAGGTAGACCGACACCATTAGATAATCCTATAAAATTAAAGAGTGTTCTCAATAATGTAGGCTTTGAGGTGAACCATCAGAACCTGATACCACCCCCCAAGCTACTACAGAAGGAGATGCCCTTCTAAAACCCCAAAAAAATGAATCTTAGCTTTTCAAATCTTAATTTTAACTTTCAGATCATACCGCTATATGGTCTATCAATCGGATTACTGTATTATGATCCCAACCTAGAGCCTGATATGGAAAAAGTAGATCCTGATGATTTCTACTCTCAGATCACTTTAATGGCTTTATTCTTTGGAATACATATCACAGTATGGAAGTCTTAGAGTTATTATTCAAAAAGCACAGGGATTGGTGTGATATAGTGGAGTCATTTGGAGTGAACCCTGACACTGCTGAGGATCTAGTACAGGAGATGTATATCAGGATAGCAAAGTATGTGAAAAAAGGGAATGACATTATGTATGATGATACTGAGATAAATTATTATTACATATTCAGAACTCTAAAGCACCTACACTATGATCTACACAAAAAAGAGTCTAAGATTAACGCAATAGACATAGCTGATATGACATCTCATCCTAGAGCTGATGAATTTATTGATTATGATCACCTTTATAATAGATTTCAGGAGGAGCTAAATAAGCTATATTTTTATGATAGGAAAGTATTTGACATAGTACAGGGAGGAGTGAACTGCACAAAGCTCTCAAATGCCACAAATATCCCATATCATAAGATTAATCACACCTATAACAAGGCAAAGTATCAATTATTAAAAGGACTACAAAATGAAGACAAAGGAAAAAAGCAGAATAAACAAGCTGATAGATGAGAAAATTCACCCTATAACAGGATATAAATATGACCAACAAAGAGCAAACAAAACCCCAAGGACTGCAACTAGGAGATTTAGTGAGCATTATTACTAAATACACAGGGATCAAATGGCTTACAGATCTGATAGTAATTAAGATACTAGGATTTGAGAGCTGTGGGTGTGAAGACAGAAAAAATAAACTTAATAAAATAACAATCAGCAGAGATGGCATCAGAAATAATGAATAAAGTAGACTATCTGACTTGGGAGGCTTTTAGAAAAGATCCAAAGAACTCCATAACATCAGAGGAGTATGAGATGGTGAGCAGGCTACACGCTAAATACTATAATCATAAATACTACAAGCCCTGCACTTGTAACCCTAGAACAATTCAATCTTGGATAGACAGTCTAAATGAATTATTCCTAAAACAATAAAATGAGCATATCTAAACAGCACAAGCTAGAACAGGCAATTATTAATGTCCTTAATTTGGATGGATGGGATCTAGAGTGGTGTGGAGGAGGATATGATCACTATGATGCAAAAGGTAAAACCCCAAAGGGTAAGGATTGCGTGATGGAGATCAAATTCAGAAATAAATATTATGAGACTAAAATGCTTGAGGTCTTTAAATATGACAAGCTAATGGAGATGCCTAATGATGTGGTGAAGCTCTATTTTGTGAATGATCCAAAGGCTAACTATTTATTTTGGCTGAATGATGTGGATCTAGGTGAGGCAAAGGATATGTATTGCCCATCCACTACATTATGGAATAACACAAAAAGGAACAAATCAGTTTACTTACTACAGGAGAGTCAGGCTGCAATTATTAACACAAATCTATAGACAATGAACTTAAAAATTAACTACCTAAAATCAGTATTATTATCACAGCTCTTAATAGAGTCAAATGAAACTCTAAAAGGGACTACAGTCTACAGGCAGAGCTTAAAGGGAGCTGTCAATAAAGCTAATACAGAGCTTGAGAGAGCTTATAATAAACATTATGAGGATGTATATCAGAATGATCCTGAAACTACCACAAATGTCCTTAATAGGATTGACAGTATAGTGAATAAGATCAGCTCTGCTAGCATTGATGAGCTTGTGATGATAGATTCAGTCATTGATAAGTACAATGAGAATAAGGAGTGGTTTCAAAAGTATGGAGAGGCTGAATTTTTAAAGATAGATTAAGATGAAGGAGTGGGATTGGATAGAAAGTAAAACAGATCAAAACATAAATACAAAACAAATGAGAGGAACAGCATTACACTATGAGTCTACAGGAGATTATGATGTCATAGATTTTATTCAGGACTACAATCTAGGATTTAACAGGGGCAATGTAGTCAAATACATAGCTAGAGCCACTAAGAAGGGAACTGAGCTACAGGATCTTTATAAGGCTAAGGATTACATAGAGAGAGAGATCCAATATGTGAAGGAATTACAGCATAAAAAAGATAAAGAATTTACAGGGGAATAGATATGAAAAAAGCAGGTATATTTTACACAAACAATGCAATACCAAAAGAGATAATTTCAAGATCTTTAGAGAGTATTAAGGTAGCTGCAGATAAAAATGATGTTAAGGTCATCTCATCATCTTGGGATCCTTTAATTGGATTTGATAATTACATAGCTGATCATAAAAACAAAGGTCATTTCACTTTATACTCTCAGATATTAAAATTATTATTTGTTTTAAAGGATGAGGATTATGATGTAGTGTCATTTTTAGAACACGATACTCTCTATGGTGAGGATTACTTTGCTTATGATTCATTTGATTGTAATGTATTAGCAAACAGTAACTATGTAGGACTGCATAAACAAGGGTATCAAAATAGACCTGAGGTAAATCCACTGCATCAGCTTACTATGAAGCTAGATTTTGCTATAGATTACTTTTCAATAGAGTTAATCAGAACACTACACAAAGATGTGATCAATGTAGAGCCTAGAGAGGAGTATTGTTTATGGAATAGTAATCAAAAATCAATACATATTAATTGGGGTGGTAACTTTACAAGTCACTTTCAGACATTTGGAGATGTTTATTCTAATTATGATCCATATTGGGGTGACAGTATAAATATTATTGATCAAAGTTTTTTTATAAAATAGGGTTTAATTAAAATTATTTAATATCTTTGTGTTGTAAGTGCACCACATATGATAACTAAAAAGACAGACAGATGTACAAAGTAGACAGAAACTTATTAGAGCTGCAAAACAATGCAGATATGGAGATGTTATTATCTCTGATAATCAAATGGACTAAGGCATCGGAGTCAAAGGAGCTGAAATCATTTGAGGATGCTCTATTCAGACAGCTCAGATACATTCAAGCTCTAGAGGATGAGAGATTCTCATTTGACAGGATAGTCTCTGAGGCAATAGCTGATAAGATTAGAGCTGTAGAGAGAGCTAGGAAAGCAGATGAGCTAGTAGATTCAATGACAAAAGAGCTAGAGAATTTTAGAATGAAACAAAAGCTAGGATTATGACAGACTTACAATATGATTATTTTAAAACAGGTTTAACTCCTCAGGAGATAGCAGATAAGCACAACCTTAAAAAGGAGACTGTAAGGCAAAGGGCTATGAAATATAAAAAGCCTGATCCTGCAGAAATTAAAATAGCAGAGAGATTGCTTATATTTGATGAGGTAGATATACTGAGAATAGAGGCGCTGCTAAAAGAGAGTAATATATGGTATGAGATGCCATTCAATGGATGTGAGATAAGTATAAACAGTAAATTATAAAAGATGGATAAGATTAAGTTATTAGATGGTAAAGAATGGGATAAGCAGGAGCTTCTAGACAATATGATGTCTGATGATTTCTACTATGGCTACCTAAGTAAGGCAGCTCTCAGTAGCTCAAGTGCTAAGATGCTAATAAGCAGCCCAAAGACATATAAGTATGTCACACAATATGGATCACCTGAGACACAGCCATTGAGAGATGGATGGTTATTCCATACTAGCATCCTAGAGCCTGAGGTATTTGAAGCTCAAGTTTTTGTAGATGTAGAGAGTAAGAACTCCAAAGCCTATAAATTAGCTAAAGAGGAACACGGCAAGGTATTTACCAAAAAGGAGAAAAGAGATGCAGAGAGGATGGCTGATGCCTTCTATAAGAATGAGACAGCTAAGAGCTACCTGATCAAATCACAATATGAAGTGCCTGCCATTGATCTAGTGATGGGGATGCCATTTAGAGGTAAAGCTGATATATTAGGTGAGGGAAGGATTGTAGATTTAAAAACAACTCAGGATCTAGCCTCATTCCCCTACAGCGCAAAAAAATATTCCTATGATATGCAATGCTATCTCTACTGCAATCTCTTTAATGTAGAGCCAAAGGATTTCACCTTTATTGCTATTGCAAAGGGTAGCCTAGATATTGGCATATATCACTGCTCAGATGATTTCTACTTTTCAGGTGAGCAAAAGACTGAGGCAGCCATTAAAACCTATGAGGCTTTCTTTATAGATGGATTAGACTTGAATGGGTACTATGTGGAGGGAACATTATGAGATTCATACCATACACTGAAAAGGAAAGCTACAAAGATTGGATCAAAGAAGTGAAAAAAAAGAAACCAAAGAGAAGGCAATTCACCAATAAGATTTATAAAAACCTAAGATAAGACCACAGATATGGATAGAATACAACAAGCTGATATAATAGCAGATCAGATAAAAGAATTATCAGGATTAGATATATACAAAAACACAAGACAAAGAGAATATGTAGAGGCTAGATCTCTATTGATATTCCTGATGTACAATACTCTAAACTTTAGACTCTCAGAGATAGAGAAGTTTTTTGTCTCTAGAGGAAAGCATTACAATCACGCAACTGTCCTTTATGCGCTTAAAAACTTTAACTCATACAGGCAATTCAATAAGAACATCACCCTGTGGCTTAATAAGATCACAAATAAGGACACATCAGTGATCCAAAAGACCTCAGTCATCCTAGAGAACATTAAAGCTCTAAGAGGAGAGGAGATACACATACTATACCACATAGTACAAGAGATGTATAAGAGACAAATAGAAACCAATGACATAGAAGTCACAAAGCCTGAATTAGTAACCCCTTAAATTAAACCATATGAAAATTGAAAACAAGTTAAAAAAGACAATCACAAATGCAAGACTACTGATCTCTCACATATCTAGTGATGAGATACTAGGCAAAAAGCACAGGAGAGACATTGATGAGTCACAGAAATTCCTAACCTACCTTTATGAGCTATCCAATGAGGAGGACTTTCACAAAGCTATAATCAATAAGGATAAGAAAACTGTGAGATTTACTTAAAATTGTTAATTATAACAGTTATATAAGTAGAATAATTACACAAATTACACAAATATGAGAGATAAAGAGAAATTTCTAGAGGTATATAAAGTCAATACCAAAAGTATAACAGATGCCTGTGAGGCTGCAGGAATATCTAGAAAAACTTTTTATAATTGGAAAAATGAGGATGAGGAATTTGCAGCTAGTGTACAGGACATAGAGGAGGGTCTTATTGATTTTGCTGAGAGTAAACTATTTGAGAACATCAAAGGCAATAAAACAAATGAGATCCTATTCTATCTGAAAACAAAAGGCAAGAATAGAGGCTATGTAGAGAGACAGGAGCATCACATAGAGGGAGGATTCCCTACTAAGATTGAAATAGAGATCATAGATGAAAATAAAGACTAATAAGGTATATAGAACTCTAGTAGATAATCCACACAAGATCATAGCCCATCAGGGAGGTACTAGATCAGGTAAAACATATAACATACTCTTATGGATCATATTTGACTACTGTGCTAGGAATACAGATAAGACTATTACTATCTGTAGAAAGACTTTTCCTGCTTTGAGGGCTACAGTGATGAGAGATTTTATTGACATCCTTAGAAAGCATAATATGTACTCTGAGGCTGATCATAATAAGTCAAACTCTGAATACACACTTAATGGAAACCTAGTAGAGTTTATCAGCTTAGATGTACCTCAGAAGGTTAGGGGTAGGAAAAGACAGCTCCTGTACATCAATGAATGTAATGAGGTAGATCTAGAGTCTTGGAATCAGCTAATATTTAGGACTGAGGATAAAATAGTAATTGACTACAACCCATCAGATGAGTATCATTTTATCTATGATCAGATACTGACTAGAGCTGACTGTGATTTTCATATCACCACATACAAAGACAATCCATTCCTAGATCCTAAGATAAAGACTGAAATAGAGCGTTTAAAGGACACTGATGAGCAGTATTGGCAAATCTATGGACTAGGACTAAAAGGTGTCTCTAAAGCAACTATATTCACTTTCAGTGAGGTTAATCAAATCCCTGAGGATGCAGAGTTTCTATCTCTAGGTATGGACTTTGGATTCAATGATCCAACTACTCTAGTAGAGATCTACAGAAAAGATCACAACCTATATGCAAATGAGCTGCTCTACAGGACAGGGATGACAGGCTATGATATGGGACAGTATCTAAAAGAGATAGATCTGAAAGGAATCATTTATGCAGATAGTGCAAGACCTGAGGTGATTGAGGAACTGAGAAGAATGGGTGTACCTATCAGACCAACTAAGAAGGGAGCAAACTCAATACAGGCAGGTATAGATGTACTCAAGAGATATAAGATCCATATCACCTCATCATCTAACAACCTGATCCAAGAGATGAGGAATTACAAATGGCAGGAGGATAAAACAGGCAAGCTCACCAATGTACCTGTGGCTAAAAATGATCATTGCATTGACAGTTTTAGATATGGGGCATACAATATGCTCAGTAATCCATCCTATGGTAAATACACAATAATGTAAAAAAATATGGAAAATTTTAATGTTAATGATATTGATGTAATTCTAGTACTGACAATGGCTGCAGCTATTTATGCCTTCTCATATTGGTATGGTTATAGAAAATAATCAAAAAAAACTTATTAAATAATTTGCATAAGTCAAAAAGGTTTCATTATATTTGTAGGGTACAAAGGCAATAAAGCTAGTACATATAAACATACAGACAATGAAAAACTTAGAGATTACAATAGATGACATTACACTAGAGGTGGAGTACTACTTTGATCACGGATCAGATGGTAATTACTTTGAGCCACCTTCAGGAGATTTCACAGACATAGAGAGTGTCAAATTGGTAGGATCTAAAATTGACATCACAGACCTACTATCAGATTATGTAATTAATAGAATCCAAGATAAAATATACCACTATGAAAAATTGGCTTAATAAATCACCTGAAAATATATACTACCTCATCTCATTTTACTGCATTATAGGCATCGGTTTGATGTTCTTTAACGCTCTAGCAGGGTGGTTAAATTAATAGTTAGTTAGTTTGTTTAGGTTAATGATCGGAATAGCCTCTCAGAAATGGGGGGCTTTTTTGTATATTTATTTTTAAATAAGTTATAAATTTCAGTTATATATATATAGTACAAATTATGAAAGTAGAGATTTTAGTACCTGATACACTATCAGACATCACATTAGGACAGTATCAAAAGTACCTATCAATAGTAGAGGGCAATGATGATGCCTCCTTTATGGACATCAAAATGATAGAGATCTTTTGTGGGGTAAAGCTATCTGAGACTCTTAAAATGAAGTTTGCAGATATTAAAGCTGTATGTGATATACTAGAGCAGATGCTACTAGAGAAACCACAGCTAGTGAATAGATTTAAAATGAATGGAGTAGAGTATGGATTTATTCCTAATCTAGAGCAGATCTCAATGGGGGAATTTATAGACATAGAGACCTTCTTATCAGATTGGAAACAAATGCACAGGGCAATGGCTGTACTCTATAGACCTATAGCTCATAAATATGGGGACAAATACAATATAGAGGAGTACAAAGAAACTGATGGAGAGCATATGAGAGACATTCCTATGGATGCAGTATTTGGCTGTATGCTTTTTTTTTACAGTTTAGGGATCGACTTATCACAGGCTATGATGACCTATTTACAGGATCAGGAGGAGACAGCTTTGATGCAGTTTCCCAATTTGGGAAAAGATGGGGATGGTATCAATCAATTTACACACTCGCTCAGGGAGATATTACAAGATTTGAGGATATCACCAAACTAAACATTCATACAGGTCTAACCTACCTGACATTTGAAAAGGGCAAACTAGAGCTAGAAGCTAAGCAGATAAAAAGTAAGATATGAATAATGTAGCAATCAGGGGATTTTATCTCCTTACAGAAAAGATAAAGGATCTACTCCTAGACAATCCTAATGTGAACACTGTCACCTATGGAGACATCTCAAAGATAGACCTAAACAAACAAACTATTTTTCCTTTGTCTCACACCATAGTGAACAGTGCAGTAAGCAATGAGAGGACACTCACTATCAATATGAGCATCATATCTATGGACTTAGTGAATGTATCTAAGGATGAGACTCAGGATGTTTACTTAGGTACTACCAATGAGCAGGATGTCCTGAATACTCAAATGAGTGTAATAAATACACTTGTGCAGAAGCTAAGGATCAGCACCATCTACAATGAAGGCTATCAGATTCTAGGTGATGTGACTATGGAGCCATTTGTGGATAGGTTTGAGAATATGCTAGCAGGATGGACAGGTACATTTGATGTGGTTATTCAAAATGATATAAATGTCTGTTAATTTTAAACATACAGATGAGGCACTTAGGAAATTTGCTAAGGCTGTAATAAAGCAAGCTAGGACTAGACTGACTAAAGAGGGTCACAATGTCTCTAGCAAGCTATATAATAGCTTAGATTATGAGGTAGAAACTAAGAAGGACTCAGCATATCTATTATTTACTATGATGCCCTATGGGGAATTTATAGATAAAGGTGTAAGAGGTACAAAGTCAAGCCCTGTAGGAACTGCTAAAAGCCCTTTCAAATACAAAGATAGCTCCAATGTGATAGGTATGGAATACCACACAGGGACATTTGCAGAGTGGGCAAAGAGGAAAAGGATCAGACTGAGAGATGATAAAGGCAAATTTAAGAAGGGAAACTATAAAAGCATAGGTTTTGTGATAGCTAGATCGGTAAAAGAGAGAGGTATTCAACCTACATTTTTCTTTACTAAGCCCTTTGAGCAGCAATTTAAGAACCTACCAAAAGAATTAGTAGAGAGCTTTGGCTTAGATGCTGAGAATTTTTTAGATATAATAACATAATAAGATGGCAAATATACTTTTAAGATCACCACATTTTGAATACCACACACAGGCAGGAGCATTATCAGCTAAGCTAGAGCTTTCACTAGATGGACAGCTTTTTTATACTTTAGTGAAGTCTGTGGATGGATCTAATGGGGTGCTGTTTGAGATCTCTGAATTAGCTAGGGACTACATTGATCCACAATTCTCAGGGACATATGACTCAGAGACATTACCTGTAGATGGGGTAATCACATTCTATGATCAGATAAATGCTACAGGTGCTGTGGTAGGAACTCCTGTTACATTCTCTCATATAGGTTTTGATGGGTACTCATATACTCAGGACACTACCAAAGTGATAAACTCAGGACAGCTACTGCAGTCAAACACTATCATATATGTACCTGAGGGTGAGTCAGGGGTAGTGCCTTTTGAAAATTTAGGAGCTATAGCTTATGCTACATTTGATGGGTCAGCTACATCTGTATCTGCTAGTGGCAATAATGTAACTATAGAGAGGATCTGTGATAATAAACACACACCTCTAAAATTGACATTCTTAAATAAGTTTGGAGCTTATCAGGATATGTGGTTTGATAAGAAATCAGTAGAGTCTATGACAGCCTCTGAGGAGCGATATAAGGCATCTACAATCAATGGTCTCGGGATTTACAATATAAGTAACCACACTAGCAAGATACTCTCTAAGAATGGATCTGAGAGCGTTACAATAAACACGGGATTTGTAGATGAGCAAATGTACTACCCACTAAAAGAGATGATCTTGAGTGAGGCAGTATGGGTGACTAAGGATGGACAGGTACTACCAATCAATCTAAACACAAGCTCTCTCACACATAAGACTAAGTTAAATGATAAGCTAATACAGTACACACTAGATTTCACTTACTCATTTGACATAATAAACACCATCAGATAGATGCAAAAAATACAGCTTTATATAGAGGGTCAGAGAGTGGATATGTTTTCAGATGAGTCTGTGAGCATTACTCAGACCATTCAAAATGTAAAAGACATAGGAAAAGTATTCACTGATTTTACTAAGACATTCAGCCTACCTGCCTCAAAGGTCAATAATAAGATCTTTAAACATTATCAGAATTTTGATATAGAGAATGGATTTGATGCTAGGAAAAAAGTAGATGCAAAAATAGAGCTGAATAATAAACCTTTTAGAGATGGTAAAGTAAAGCTAGAGGGAGTAGATGTCAAAGGTGGATTGCCTAATACCTACAGGATCACCTTTTTTGGTAATACAGTAAACCTAAAAGA
>Ga0196901_1000237_pt1 | contig 30017 bp, 37 predicted proteins | sample CB_VirMetaG_FD_169099 | JGI IMG/M metagenome (GOLD analysis project Ga0196901, IMG submission 169099) | Freshwater to marine saline gradient viral communities from Chesapeake Bay - CB_1504_1 Viral MetaG (v3) (version 3) | ecosystem: Environmental > Aquatic > Marine > Coastal | place: USA... | reverse complement strand
GTCCACTATATCACTAGATCACTAGGTCACCTATGTGTTCACTGCATACATGCCAAGCGTTACATTAGAGAATGCGCATGTGTTGGGTGTACCCTACAAAGCCCCAAGCCCCAAGTCTGGCATTCAGACATACTGTATATACATACAGCTGTGGAACTACTGTACATCCATACAGTTAAGTCTGAGATTCAGACCTAGGATAGCAGATACTTGTTTGACACAATCAAATGTTCTGGCTTCACACAAGCCCGCACAAGCCACAGTGCAAAAACCTATAGCACGGTATGCAGTACAGCCCGCGTCCAATACAGCGCATCACAGCGCCTCACAGAGTCACTTGCATAACAATACCAGCCCAATACAGCCCAATATCAACCCGATCTGGTATAACATGTTATACCGCGAAAGTACTCTCATGGCATTGCATAGCACTGCCTTATATGGTAATCGCGTAAGTCTGCCCTTGTATTCATCTGGTGAATATCGACTATTCATCTAATAAATGATCAGACCATTGTATCGGTTCCCCAATCTGCTATTCTGGTCTGGCAGTACAGGGTAGCAGGCAGGATGCCGAAGCCGGGAGTATCAAAGGCGCGCACCGTAAGTCGTCCGAGTGACGTTGGCCCCAGTACTGTAGTCACCGCTCCGTGGTAAAGGCCGAAAGGCTGGCGATTGGTTCCGCGCCCCCCGAGGAGTACCCCGACAAGGTAGGCATCGACTCTAAAATGCCAAACAGAACTCGACCCAGCAATGGCCCGTGAGACGGCCGCTCTGAGGTAAAGACTCGATACTCCCTATGTTCGGTAAGTTTATCGGATGCTGCGGATGCCGGGAATGGATTCTCCCTGTCTGGTTTAGATCAACCCCACCAGTGCAAACAGGAAAAGCGGAGCTGATGCCAACAATAACAATTAGGTAGCTACTCAGGTGATTTACTTCGGATTACTGATCATAGGATAAAGTATTGGGGTCACGGTCCAGAAAAGGATCGTGGTCTAGTCGTGCGGTGCTTCGCCGTACTTGAGAATGGCCATAAGGCCGAAACTAGACAAAGGGAATCGCAAACATGACCAATTCAATTCAACTGACAGCCGAGCAAGTTTCCGAGAATATCAGAGCAATGATCCTCACAGGGCAGGTTCTTGAAAATGTCAGCGGTATGATTCGGAATGATTACACTGTCTGGATCGAATCAGGCAAGAATGAGGGAGCTGCTGGCCTTGTGGCACTGTGGCAGGGAATGGCCGAGGAAGGGAAGATGGCCAATATTCGGACCCTGTTCTCTCGCTGTTCAAAGCAGGTACACAAAGAGCTGGGCATCGAGGCCGGGGCATTGATAGTGAAGGATGGCGAATTGACATACGCAGCCACACGGGAAAAGGCCGGGTGTCCATTGCGTGAATTGGCTAATACACTGGCTGGTCGTTACAAAGGCGAATTGGAAATCCGGGAGAAGCTGGCCGCTAAACTACTGGAAGCTGCTATCGAACTGGGCCTCGAAGTTTGAGGCCTAGGGTTATAACAGGTTATAACAAGATCGAGGTGGCAAGATGAATACATTCTATATGGTAGCATTCAACGTGTTTTTGTGGGGACTTACGCTGTACCTCACTAATGACTGGCTGATTAGCAGAGGGTATTGACTATGACAGAGTTAGAGTACAAGCAGTTTGAAGCGGCGATGGATTACTTGAACCGAGAGTTTATCCGGGGATGGGCAGACTTGGACGATGATCTTTGCGATACCATCAAGCGTAGAAGGGCAAAGTTCGAGGACCAATACCCTGATTATGTCAAGATATACCATTACAACCTGATTAAAGAGGCCGAGGAAGCTTGCGGCCTATAACAATTTATAGAGGAAGAAAGGTATGTATAGGGACTTAAGTAGGGACTCTCTGTATAACAGTGAGATGTGGAAAGGGAAGTATCCCTTCGTAGTAGCTGAGTTGGCCAGACTTTATGGTTCTAGCTGCAAGAAGGCACAGTTGTTGATCAATGACCTAGTAGCGGAGGGTGCAGTGTCTATCCACTATAGGTTGTCGTCAAACAAGCGGGTTACGCCTATGTATCAACGGCATGATCCGTTATCATACTGGTTTATAACTTGTTATAAGGGAGAAGTACATGATTGACGCTTACGCAACCTTCAAGGCTATCGAGAGGGTAGCCAACACCAATGAGTTATCACTCAAGATGACCACCGATCCTCAGCCATGGACTGACCTTGTGAACCGTACTGTCCATGTACCAGAGATCAACGCTTACTGGTCTAAGCAGAGACTTACTGTGTGGCTAGGGTACGTGTATCACGAGATTGGCCACCATGCACCTGAGGTGGTCGATACTATAGACCTCCTCAAAGAGAAGAAGTTTAAGATGGACAGTCAGACTGGCCGTCTTTACAATATATTGGATGATTACAGGCAGGAGAAGAATGGATTGGGAATGTGGCCCGGACGTGACGAGGCACTCTCATGGACTCAGGCCTATCACTGTGCGGATGGTGCGCACAATATACGTACTAAGGGGTTCGCCCCTGACATGGAGTTAATCATCAATGTTTTTGGCTGGGTGTACACTGCGCGTGGTGACTGGCAACCTGACGTAGCATTCCCTGCTGTAGACTTCGCCAGTGTAGTACCAGACCCAGATAAGTACTCTCACCTTACCGCTGAGCTTAACGCTGCTGTTACTGCCGAGGACGTGTATAACCTTGTTATAAAGATTCTCGGCACCGAGGGCCATGACACCGAGCAAGACAAGAAGTCTGAGGAAGGGGAGGGAGAGGGCGAGGGAGAGGAGAAGTCGTCTAAGGGCAAGGCCAAAGACAAGGGCGGTGAAGATGGTGAGGATTCTGCCAAGGGCACTGTGTCCTACAAAGACCTTATGGCCCATGTACACAAGGAAGGCAAGGCAAGCGAGGACAGCTACACTATCACGTATGATCATGAGCCATCCAAGGATTACACTCCTTGGACCAAAATGCTTGTTACCAGACCTAAGGGTACCTTAAACAAAGCTTATAACGAGGCTATAACAGAGTTATACGAGTCAGGTAAGAAATTATCGGGACAAGTCTTCCGGCTTTTTCAGTCGCGAACTCAGAGCCAAACTGTACATAACAAGAAGAGTGGGCGGTTAGATAAGCGTGATTTGTACCGTGTACCGACAGGGTCACTTGATGTGTTCACTAGTAAAGAGTCACGCATAGACGTAAAAGGTACGGCAATTCATATACTTACAGACATGTCAGGCTCAATGCTAGGTGATAAATTCGTAGCTTCTGGTGCTGCGGTATGCTTACTTCAGGAGGCATTAACACCGCTAGGTATCCCGGTCAAAATCACCGGATTTACAGAATGTTTCAAGCACGGCACTATGCACTATATCCTCAAGGACTGGACAGAGCGTCCTTCACCCAAGAAGTTCATCGAGGAGTACGGCAAGTGTTGGGACAGGATGATCCAGAATGCAGACGGTGAGTCTATCCTATGGGGTGCTGCCCAGCTGTACGCAAGGCCAGAGCCTAGGAAGATACTGCTAGTACTGTCAGACGGTATGCCCTGTGCTGATAACGCTGGGGATTGCTATACATTCACAAAGGATGTTGTTAGAGAAGTAAGTAAGAAGATCGAGTGTTATGGTATAGGTATACTTGACGATTCTGTCAGTAAATTCTACCCAGATCACACGGTACTGTACAGGCTTGACGATCTAGAAGCTTGTTTGTTCGATGTTGTTAAGAAGAAATTGTTTTGAACTCAGACTTATAACCTGTTATACTCAGACTTATACTACTTAAAAGGAGATATACCATGACTACTTCACGTGCTACTACTGATATCGCTGACGAAATCCTTGAGATCCTTGAGGGCCGTAAGCGCGAGCGTACTGTTGAGGCTGCTGCTGTCGAGGCTGCCAAAGAACCTGTGCCTGAGGAAGTAACTACTCTCACCACCACCCCATGGGCCAACAGAGATGATGGCAGGACTATGCGCCTTGTGCCCTTCTCTGAGATGTTCTGGACGCCTAAGTATGTACCTGATCACCTTGTACCAGAGTTCAAGGGTTATAACAGTGCTATAAAGCCAGAGCCTTACATCCCACCAGTGCAAGAATTCGAGACGCTAAGTCTGAGTATCAGCCTTGGCCTTAAGGTTAACGTAGTAGGCCCTACTGGTGCAGGTAAAACATTGATGTACGAGTACTACGCTGCTAGCACTGGCCGTCCGTACCTTCGTATAGAGCACAACATGGAGCTTGACAAGGCTAGTATCTTTGGTCAGGTCCACATTAACGTAGACGACGATGGTAAGCAGAGCACGGACTTCGTCATGGGTGTACTGCCTAAGTCTCTCGCAGAGCCTACACTGTGTAACCTTGACGAGCTGTCACGGGCCTCGGGCTTCGCTAACGTCATGTACCAGCGCCTGCTAGATCGTCGTGAGCTTGCCCTTCCAGAGCTTAAGTCGGGTGGTACACTCAAGCCTGATGACTTCTGGGTAGTGTGTGCATCCGACAACACCAAGGGTAACGGCGAAGACATGGACTTGTACAGTGCATCTAACGTACAAGATGCCAGCTTCATCAATCGCTGGGACATAGTGATCGAGCAAGATTATCTCACACAAGAACAAGAAATTAGACTACTGGCAGGTATTTCACGCACTATCACCCCTACTGAGGCTGAGCGTCTGGCTAAGTTCAGCTACCTGTGCCACGCAGGATTCAAGAAGGGTGACATAGCTACTGCCTTTTCACCACGTAACTTGACTGCTATCGCTAAGCTTGTCGATGCAGGTGTAACAGTCAAGGATGCAATACGGATGAACTACACCACACGGTGCAGTAAGTCTGAGCAGTCAGCAGTACAGGAATTCGTAGCAGCGGCCTTTGGTCGCTAATACCTAAGCTTTTCTTATAACTTGTTATACACACTTATACACAATCAGGAGATATTTATGTCATTCGTAGACAACGCAATCGAAGCAGTAATGGGTAACGATAAGTTCCAGAGCTATATTAGGGAGACTATTATATCAGCCCATAGTACCTCAGCTGATAAGCTACACGGTAAAACGTATATCGCTACAGACCTAGCAGAGAAGGTCACTGAGTTCAGGAGGGCTATAGAGCCTTGGGTTCAAGACCCTGAGTTCAAGCACGAAGTAGCAGATAGACGCAAGAAGGTAAACAATATCATCAACGATACTTCGCGTATCTGCCGTGAACTTCTGGGATTTACCGTCAAGTGTACCTCAAGGAAGAACCATCTGTACAGTGCAGAGAAGGTAGAAGTAAAAGCTAAGCCTACGCCTATCGCTGAGTTAACTGTAAAAGAGGGTGAACCAATCACTGTAGGTTCTGTGCCATACGCAGTGAAGAGACAGATAGTCATTGAGGCACTCCAAGAGAATCCAAGTGAATGTATCGCCACGCTGATCAACGAGCACGGGGCAGAGTTTGTTGGCAAAAAGGTAGCCTCCCTCCTCAGAGGTGAGACTTGACACTAAGGTTACACTCTGTTACCCTATCTAGATATCTAGACTTATCTAGACTTATCTAGATATATTTATATGTTGTTATAAGATATCTAGATATCTAGACTATCTAGGAGGGGACATGGAACTGGATGATATGAAGTACGCTAGGTGCAAGGCTTGTGATACAGCCTTCTACCCAGTGTGGATACCTCAACGAGAAGAGTTTGAAGAGTTATGTCATGTGTGCAAACCAATTGCAATCAAGGCAGCCTTCATGCTTGAAGACGAGGATGATAATTTTCTAGAAGGTTACCTGATTGATAAGCGAGGTGAGTCATGGACAGAGTAGACTGGGAAATCTCGTATGACCCTGAACTCAAGAGAGATGTAGTAATCATTGACACTGGTGATGATATCATTACACTAACCAAGAGAGACCTAGAGGTCATGCTGAAGGAGTTATGTGAGTATGAGTAAATACGTAAAGGAGTCCTGCCCTAAGTGCAGGTCAGAAGGTCGAGACACTACTGGTGATAACCTAGTACGATACGAAGACGGAGGTGCTAGGTGTTTCTCATGTGGTTACCAAGAACGTAAGGGAGCAGAGCTAGCACCAAAGAGTAAACTTAATATCTCACAGGTAGCGACATACCCTGTAGGCAGTAACCCTACCCGTATGATCCCTGATGATATAACAGCGTTATACGATATCCGTGTATCCGTTGATGTGACTACAGGTAAGCCTGACACTGTGTACTACCCGTACTACGGTAAGGAGATGTATGCAGCTAAGTGCAGGAAGATAGCTGAGAAGAAGTTCTTCTGGGTAGGTACACCCGAAGGTCTGTTCGGTAAGCAAGCTTGTGTTAAGTCTAGCCCTATTCTTATAGTGACAGAAGGTGAAGAGGATACCCTAGCAGCTAAGACTATACTGATGGACTCCAAGTATGGTGTGCCTAAGGATTACCATGTAGTCTCTGTGCCTAATGGTGCAGCTCTTGATAAGATCATGACATCCGAGGCAGCATTCTTTGCAGGGTACAAAAAGATATTCGTAGTGTTCGATAACGATGAGCCGGGGAAGAAAGCAGCAGTCGAGGTAGCAGACTGGTTAAGTACTCTCACCGCCGTCCATGTTGTAACTATCCCAGAGGAGTACGGAAAAGATGTTAGCGATCTGCTTACCAGCGGTAACGGCGAAGCCTTCAGGAATGCCTGTCTCAAAGCTCCTCTGTACGAACCTGAGGGCATAGTCTCAGGCTCAGACATAAGCCTAGAGTCCCTGCTAGAACCCCTTGAAGAGGGATACAAGATACCCTTCATAGGTATGCAAGAGAAGCTCCACGGGTTACGTAAGTCAGAGATTGTGACTATCTGTGCAGGATCAGGTATAGGTAAGTCCACAATGACACGTGAGCTAGCCAAGTCTCTCATCGACCAAGACTGTACAGTTGCAGTGGTAGCCCTTGAGGATCAGATGTCAGTTGCAGCACAAGCCCTGATTGCACTAGACATGAACATACCTCTTAACAAGTTCCGGTTCTCCCCACCTAGCTACGAAGAGACCAAGCCCCACTACGACAGGATGGTAGGTAACGGTAAGACTTTCTTCTTCAAGCACTTCGGTGGCCTGAACAGCGAGAACCTTATAAACAAGTTATACTACTACGCTAGAAGCAAGCGGTGTGACTTCATCATCCTCGATCACTTGAGTATGGTTATCTCTGCCAGTAACTCCAACAACGAGCGTAAAGATATCGACAGCCTTATGACTCAGTTAGCCAAGATGGTAGTTGAGACTGGTGTAGGTCTCATTCAGGTAGTACACTTGAAGAGGACTGGTGGAGAGAAGTCATTTGCCAAGGGTGGTGAGGTAGAGTTAACAGACCTCCGTGGTTCAGCAGCCCTTGAGCAGCTATCGTGGGCAGTGGTAGGTATGGAGAGGGACCAGCAGGGTGATGACTCTGACTTCTCCCGTATCCGTATCCTGAAGAACAGGACTTTCGGTTTCACTGGCTTGTGTGATACAGTGAAGTACGACACTAAGACTGGTAGGATGATCAACGTGGTACTTGACCCTACCCCTGACGAGGACATAGTCCATGATTTACTGTCTTGACATAGAGACTACGACAGACTTTAAGACGATCAGGATGGTCGGACTTAAGGAACAAGGCGGGAAGTTCTTTTGTATAACGGATTCACCAACGCTTCGCTTTTACATAGATAGGATTCCTAATAACTCTGTTATATACACATGGAATGGGTCTGCCTTCGACTTCCCTATGATCGAGAAGCTATGGGGTGTAGACTTAGTAAGTGTGTTCAAAGAGCGTGATATTAAACACGCAGATGGTTACATCCTGTCCAAGCTGGTGTTCAACGACAGGAAGTCACACTCCCTTGAGAACTATGCACAGGAGTACTTCGGAGAGGGCAAGCTTGAGGTTGACTACGATAAGTGTTCTTTAGCTTTGCTATCTACCTACTGTGAAGTTGACTGTATACTTACCACCAAGGTAATAGAACGCCTCAAAAGAGAGATCAGTAAGCTCGGTGTAGGCTCTTCCTTCAAGACTCCGTTACAGCTAGAGCAGCACGTAGCTAGGCTGATCAAAGAGCAGGGGATGCACGGGTTCAGGTTCGACGTATCTTCCGCGTTAGTTCTAGCTAAGAAGGTAGAAATAGCGATGGAGCACTTAGAGAGGGAAGCTGAGGAGTGGTTACCTACTATGCCTCTCCCACCTTCTGCCGTTAAACACCCACCTAAGATACAGTTCAAGAAGGACGGGACTTTATCATCAGCTATAACACGTTATATCGAGGGTCATTGCGGAGGTAAGCTCCTACGCTTTGTATCAGAGAGAGGTGAGCTGATCTGGGTAGCCGAGGTGAACGACGAACACCATGAACTCCCTATCAAGGAACCACTGATCACTGAGAGGAAGCTAACTCTGAGTAATCAGACTGACCTAAAGAAGTACCTGCTAGAGCAAGGCTGGAAGCCTACTATCTGGAATACCAAGAAGGTTGCAGGTAGGACTATAGAGACTTCTCCTAGGCTTACTGACCCAGTAAGTAAAGAACCTTGCCCTAACTTAACTAAGATTCTTTCGCCTGAGAAGTCTGACCTGATCACTAGGTGGCTTACGTGCAGGTCACGTAAGAATATCCTTCGCTCGGACAAAGGTACTGGATTGGTCTATAAGACATCTGATGGTATCGCCGGTTTATATGAGACAGGTATTATACACCACAGTGCAGACACGTTAGGTACTCCTACTGGTAGGTTCATCCACAGGGACATCGTTAACATACCCCGTGTAGGCTCTGTGTTAGGCAAGGAGGTACGCTCTCTATTCATACCTAGAGAGGGTATGGTCATGGTAGGCTGGGATGCCTCGTCTCTTGAGGCTTGTATGGAGGCTCACTATGTGTACCCCTTCGACTCTGACTATGCAGATGAGATCATGGACGGTGACATCCACACAAAGAATCAGCTTGCACTAGGGCTGCCTGACAGGGCAACAGCTAAGACATTCAAGTACGCTATCACGTATGGAGCACAACCAGCTAGACTTGCATCGTCTCTGTCTGTACCCTTGAACACAGCCAAGGAGTGGTATGATTCTTTCTGGAAGAACAACGAAGGTCTCAGGAAGCTCAAGGCAGCTATCGAGAAAGACTGGGAATCAAAAGGCAAGAAGTACATAACTGGACTAGACGGGAGGTGGTTACTGACGAGATCACAACATTCATTACTTAACACTAAGCTCCAAGGCGGTGGTGCCATCGTCATGAAGTACGCTCTAGTAATTGCTCACAAGCGTATAACAGAGTTATACCCGGAGGCTAAGGCCCTCATCAGATACCACGATGAAGAGCAATGGGAGTGCCCACTTGACATAGCAGAGGAGGTAGGTAAGATAGGAGTTCAATCAATCACAGACGCAGCTCAAGTTCTTGGTCTCAACGTACCCCTAACAGGTGAGTACAAAGTAGGCAATTCTTGGGCAGAAACTCACTAGACAGTAAACAGTAACAGTGTTATACTAGTAATCCAACAGTCCTAGGAGGACATTATGGCGATTGTAACTGGCGTAGTAGAAGCAGTATCCACTAAGTTCGACAAGTACAGCATTCAGGTAGGAGGTACATGGTACTCAACTAAGATGGAGTGGGCTAAGGTCCAGCCAGAGAAAGGTGCTGAGGTGTCTTTCGACAATGGTGGTGGTAAGTTCATGAAGAACGTGAAGATCATCTCCGGTGGTTCGGGTGGCTCCGCAGGTGCTAGTCCAGCCAAGGGTGGATTCAGTACTCTGGGTGTGGAGCTAGGTCATGCGGCTAACCTCGCTATGCAGGTATCTCTTCACGGCTCTCCGGGTGCCGCAGGTTCACCTGAGTTCTACAAGTTCTTCGTTGAGCAGACACAGACTATCTACAAGGTCATGAAGGGTCTGCGTAAGCACTACGAGGAAGGAGAGGATACCAGCTCTGCCCTTGATGAACAGATCGAGAAGGTAGAGAAGCGTTCTACCCCTACGTCAAAGAAGATTGAGGAGGATTTGTTTTGAAAACTACAGATAAGGTAGTAGAGTGCCTTGGGTTCATCAACGATGATGATCCGGTTGTACGTGTAACAGAGAGTTGGCGCTTTGATGGCCGTGTTATGGTAGATGACACTATAACAGTTTATAACTCTGGTGGCGTAGCTCTTTACATACGTGATAACGAGGAAGCTCAAAAGTTGATAGACCTCCTTACTCACTTCGTAGATACGTTCAAGGGCGAAAGAGAGTGATAGCTATAGACGGTGACCAGATGATTTACTCAAGTGGCTTTGCTGCTGAAAGTGAGCCTCTGAGTCATGCTCTTCACCTGATCAAGAAGAAGGTAGAGCAGATCACTCGTGACTGTGATGATCCCGACTATAAGATATTCATCAAAGGGAAAGGGAACTTCAGGGATGAGGTTCCTGAGTACAAGGGTACCAGATCAGCTAGGAAGCCTAGTCACTTCGGTGATATAACACGTTATATGATTGAGGTGCTAGGTGCTGAGCAGGTTAATGGGATGGAGGCCGATGATAAGGTCTCCATTCTTTTATACCAAGACTTCCTAGCTAACGGAGGTGACCAAGATGAATGTCGAGTAATCGTATCATCGCCTGATAAAGACTTAAAGAACACACCCGGATGGCATTACAATCCAACTAGCAGAGAACGGTTCTGGGTTAGTGAGCTACAAGCTACCAGACACTTCTGCTACCAGCTACTTGTAGGTGACAACTGCGATAACATCAAGGGGTTACCTAATCTACCTAAGTGGATAAAGGATGATGCAGGTATACGGGGTAAGGGTGTAGGGCCAGTTACTGCCAAGAAGCTTCTATCTACTGTCAGTACTGCCTTTGATTCACTAGCCCTTGTAACCTTCCTGTACTACCAATGGGGTTACTCAGAGGGTCAGTCAGAGAAGGTAACAAAGGAGTACTTCCAAGAGCAAGGTATGCTACTCTGGATGCTCAGAGACTACGACGAGATATTCACACTAGATACTATCGGAGCTGAACATGACGAAGGATACAGACAGTACCTTGAAGGTAGTAAGTTTAAAGCCAGAGGAGAATGAAGGTAAGGCTAAGATGCGTAAGAAGATGAACGACATCCTAGACGCTGGTGGTATCCTCTGTGCTGTAGGTGTTACATCTGAGTTCGGTATAGAGGTGGTGTCAAACATAGGTGATAACGTAACCCATACCCTTCTTTCACTCGGTGCTGAAGCAGCTAAGGACATGGCAGTCCAAGAGATTATGGAATGGGTGTAACCCTTAAAAACTCTGAGATTAAGACTTACAGGGAGGCTGCACTAGCTAAACAGAAGAGTGTCTGTCCACTATGCGGGTTGTACATAGAGGTCTACGAAGCTGCGTTAGACCACTGTCACGTTACAGGGCATGTACGTCAAGTGTTGCACAGATCGTGTAACGCCGCAGAAGGTAAGATACTCCACTGGGCAGGGGTACGGTCAAGAGGAGATGACCCTAAGCTGTTCCTTAAGAATCTCCTGAAGTACTGGGAGGGTAAGTACTCTCATAACCCACTACACCCTAAGCACCTCAAGCCTAAACCTAAGCGTAAGAGGAGGAGTAGGGTGACCAAGCAGACAGTTAGACAAATGAAGGTTGGTGACAAGATAGCGAAGAAGTACTCAGGTGCCCTAAAGGGGTTAGCAAAAGGAGACAGCCATCATGAGTGACATAGCAAACCTGCTGCACACGGCGGCTACTGCGCTACGCGATTACGAGCGAGACGGTCTTGCAGCCAATCTGGAAGCCGCAGCCGAGTGGCTGGGTGAGCCTCTGGATGAAGCAATAACTCGACTAGAATCCAAACTCGCCGCTGCGGAGGCTGATGCTGTGGCACAGCGATACAAGGTGCGGGTGATGCGGGAGACGTTGGAGCAATTACTGGCCTATGTCGAAACGGGATATGGGGACTTTGGATCAGACGAGGGAGCGCAGGCACATGAAGCCCTCGCCACCACGGAGGATGTATGACTGACTACGGACAGCAAATTGTGCGTGATTATTGTGAGGCCATCCTTAAAGCCGAACGACTGCTTAAAAACTCCGAGCATGATGTTTGGACTACTGAAGTAAGTGGCCTGTATAGAGTTTCACAACAACTGAGAGATGCAATGCTATTGGTGCATGAGGAAATGTATCAGAAACTTGTTGCGGAGGATGTATGAGACACTTAGTAATCCCTGATACACAAGTCAAGCCCGGATCAACCACAGAGCACCTTAAATGGGCTGGTATGTACGCTGCTGAGAAGAAACCTGATGTAATCATCCACCTAGGTGACCACTGGGATATGCCTTCTCTGAGTACCTACGATGTAGGTAAGAAGTGCTTTGAAGGGAGGCGTTATAACGATGATATAATAGCAGGTAAGAATGCTATGGATGACTTCCTGTTGCCTATCGAGCAAGAGAGAAGCAGGCTTAGGCGTAACAAGAAACCTATGTGGAATCCACGGATGGTCTTCCTTCTCGGTAACCACGAGAACCGTATTATGAGGGCTATCAACGATGACAGTAAGCTAGATGGGCTTATAAGCTTCGACGATCTATGGCTTAAGCAGGACGGATGGGAAGTCCACCCCTTCCTTGAGATAGTTATCATAGACGGTGTAGCCTACAGTCATTACTTCTGCTCTGGTGTTATGGGTAGACCTGTATCTTCTGCTAGATTGATGTTGACAAAGAAGCACATGTCGTGTGTAATGGGCCATGTACAGGACCGAGATATAGCCTTCGCTACTAGGGCAGATGGTAAGAGGATGACAGGTATCTTTGGTGGTATCTTCTACCAACACGATGAGGAATATCTGAACCCTCAGACTAATCGTAGCTGGAGAGGTATCTGGATGTTGAACGAGGTAAACGATGGGCAGTTCGACGAGATGCCTATCTCTCTTGAATTCCTACGGAGGAAGTACTCATGAGTATCAATGACGCAACAGAAGCAGAGTGGGATCGTATTAGTAAGAAGAGCCAGCAGCGCCAGCAGTGGTGGGAAGAGAAGGGTCAGTATGACGTAGTAGAAAAACCAGCACACTACAACAATGGTTCTACTGAGGCCATTGACTACATAAAACAACAGCTAGGTGAGAACTTCTATGCCTACTGCGAAGGTAACGTGATAAAGTATATTCACAGACATTCCTACAAGAACGGTGTAGAAGATTTACGTAAGGCTCGCTGGTATCTTGATAGGTTAATAAAGGAGTTGTGTAGCGATGGACTTTAATGAATACCAGCTCCGTGCAGAACAGTTCGCTATGTTCAAGAACAGGATGTACCCTATAGCCTCGCTTATGGTAGAATCCGCTGAGTTAGCTGATCTGTTCATCAAGCCCCTTCTACGGGGTGACACAGTAACTATCGACCGTGACAAGGTTGTATCAGAAGCTGGAGATGTACTCTGGAACCTAGCTGTGTTACTCAAACGTGAAGGGATACACCTAGAAGAAGTAGCAGAGGCCAACATAGAGAAGCTCGACAGGCGTCTTCGTAATGGTACGATACAGGGTAAGGGAGATAGGTGATGTATGAGACAATGTTACTGGATATATCAATGGTGATGTTAGCTGGTGCTATTATCGGATACTGGTTGGGTATGGAGTAACGTATGCACAAGATCGTTATTGAGCTAGACAGCGAAGTAGTTGATAGAGCATTTGTAGAGAGCATGGATGTAATTAAACATGACATGGTGCAACAACTAAAATATATTGAGAGGTTGCGCTCTAAAGGTTCTACAACACCTTACATGGGTATCTTTGATAGCTGTATGGATCAGGATGGGATAGAGATTGAAGAGTTCATTCGTGCATTAGAGGCAGTGAGGGCTTATTATGCAGTCTGAAGATGTGGTTATGTCACAAGCTGATCTGGAAGAGGCATGGTATGAGTACACTATGTCTGACTTCTCAGAAATTGTAGATACAGAAGGACTTGAAGTAGTCCTCAACAAGCTGATCAATTACTTAGATAACCCTAGGGAAGAGTACGCACTAGCTAGGGTATTAGACTTCATGAAGAACAATCCAGACATTATCCTAGGGAGGAAATATGCTTAAGACTGGTTATGAGGAATACATTCACAAGTCACGGTATGCACGGTACATTCCAGAGGAACAGCGTCGAGAGGAGTGGCGAGAGACTGTAGAGCGGTATATAGATTACTTCGTTGATCGTGGTCAGCTAGACCGTGACACCGCTGATGAGGTCTTTCACGCTATCTTTAACTGTGATGTTATGCCCAGTATGCGGGCCATGATGACAGCAGGGAAGGCTCTCGACAGGGACAATGTAGCAGGCTTTAACTGCTCATACCTTGTCGTAGATCACCCACGTGCCTTCGATGAGCTTATGTACATTCTTATGTGTGGTACTGGTGTAGGGTTTTCTGTAGAGCGCCAGTACATTAATAAACTCCCAGAAGTAGCAGAGAAATTGTATGACACAGATACAGTTATTAATGTCGCAGATAGTAAAATTGGGTGGGCTTCATCATACCGAGAACTTATATCTCTGTTATACAGTGGCAAAATTCCCAAGTGGGATGTATCTAGAGTTAGACCTGCGGGTGCAACACTCAAAACCTTTGGAGGTCGTGCAAGCGGCCCTGAACCTCTTACAGAGTTATTCCGATTCACCACAGAAGTCTTTAGAGGAGCTGCTGGACGAAAGCTTAACTCCATTGAATGTCACGACCTATGCTGTAAAGTGGCACAAATCGTTGTCGTCGGAGGAGTACGGCGTTCTGCACTGATCAGCCTCAGTAATCTGACAGATGATCGTATCCGTAGGGCTAAGCATGGTCAGTGGTGGATGGATAACCCACACCGTGGTCTTGCTAACAACAGTGCTTGCTACACTGAGAAGCCAGACTTTGAGGCATTCCTTAACGAGTGGAGTAGCCTATATGAGTCACGTTCTGGTGAACGAGGCTTCTTCTCAAGGGTAGCTTCACAGAAGCAAGCAGCAAAGAATGGCCGTAGGGATAACACCTATGACTTCGGTACTAACCCTTGTTCGGAGATTATCCTTCGTCCTAATCAGTTCTGTAACCTGTCAGAGGTTGTGCTCAGGCCAGAGGATACTATCAAAGATATCGAAGGGAAGGTACGAATTGCGTCTATTCTGGGAACCCTGCAAGCTACCTTGACAGACTTCAGGTATCTACGGAGTGTATGGAAGAAGAACACAGAAGAGGAAGCATTACTAGGTGTATCACTGACAGGCATCATGGATCACAGTTTCTTTAACACTTACGCTAACCAAGACCTCCCGGCAGTACTGGAGAACCTGAAGGATGTAGCTGTAAGGACTAATAAGGAGTGGGCAGAACGTCTTGGAATTAATCAGTCTGCTGCTATCACTTGTGTTAAGCCCTCAGGAACTGTGTCACAGCTGGTCGATAGTGCTAGCGGTATCCATGCAAGGTATGCACCTCACTATATCCGTAGAGTACGTGCAGATATGCGTGACCCTCTGTGTAAGGTACTAGAAGACGCTGGAGTGCCCTGTGAGACAGATGTAACCTCACCCACTACCAAGGTGTTCTCCTTCCCTAAGAAGGCACCTAACGGGGCTGTGTTTGCATCTGAAGAGTCTGGTATGGATCAGCTGTACTTGTGGGATATCTACCAGAAGCACTGGTGTGAACACAAGCCTAGTATCACTGTGTACTACAGGGACGATGAGTTCTTAGAGATAGGGCAGTGGATGTACAATAACTTCGACAACGTGAGTGGTGTAAGCTTCTTGCCTTATAGTGAACACACATACGAACAAGCCCCTTACGAGGCTATCACAGAGGAACGCTATAATGATTTGATTAAGAACTTCCCTACTGAGTTCCAGTGGGACATCTCTGAATCCTCAGACTTGACAGAGGGTTCACAGACTCTAGCCTGTGTAGGAGGTGCTTGTGAAATCTAGTGTAGAAAAAGAATTGAGTGACGCTTTTGACTTACGTATAAACTTTGATCTTAGCCCTTACACGAAAGAAAGGGTTATTAATAGAAGGGCGTACTTTAAGTTAATAAAGGAACACCCTGAGATAAAGGAGAGTCTGACCGAAGCAATCGTAGAAGCTCACGACAGATGGATGAAAAAACTGGCTAGTACTCCGGTAGTGTGGGGTTAGCTAAGTAACCTAAGTGCGGCGGGATTTCCTTCCTCCTGCCGCTTTCCCTTCTTTGTTACCTACCCTACCTCCCCGTGATCTGTTCTCTGACCTGTGCTCAGCAACGAACTTGCCCCCCTTACGGGAGGCGTCACGGGGATCACCCTTCTTGAGACCTAGCTCTCTACGGGCCTTGTTATCAGAAGCCCTCTTCTTCTTAGCCTCAGGTGTAGCGTTATACTTCTTCTGGTATTTAGCTTTTACCTTCTCAGTCTTCATATCACTCACTCAACAAGGGTTCAAAGATAACCTTACCTACTACAGGTACCATCGACAGAACCTTAGTAGGAGACTCACCTTCAATTATAGACTTACTATCATCCCATACAGCCATAGGTATATTCAGTGGTGGTATAAGCCCTTGAGCAAAAGCCTCTACAGGGTTGTCCCAGAACTTATCCCACGCAAAATCACTAGCACCAGCTGCACCTAAAGACCCCACAGACGCCATCTGCCTTCCAGCTAAAGAAGCTAAGTTCTCAGGGCTGAAGTCAGCCTCATCAAATTTAACAGGCTGTCTTGCTTCTTGTACAAGTGCAAAACCCCCACCAGATACTAGTGCATACTTAGCTGCAAATGCCATAGCCTTTGCTTTGTTACCTTTCTTCCACTCGTCTATAGAATTACGTCTTAAGAAGTCAAGCTGTCGAATAGCAAAACCTTTGAGCATATAGAGCACCCTAGCGTTAGGGTTTTCTAAAGAGTATCTAGCAGACTGAGCAGGGTTAATAGGCTGAAGCTCAGACAGCCTAAACATAGCAAGCTCTTTCATAAGGTCGGTGGGCTTATCGCTTTTAGCAAGCTGAGCTTTAAGCTGCATAATTTCTGAAGAGGTGAATGTATTCTCCCAAGTCTTATCGAAAGAACCTTTCCTTATTTCATTACGTGCTTGGTTCAATGCCATCTGCATTATCTTACTTTTACCAAACCCGTCTAAGTAACGGAAACCAGATAAGAAACCAGACTTCTCTACTAACTGTTCTGTGAACTTAGTCCACTTAGCCCATGCGTTATTATCAAAGTTACCCAGCCTCTTAACGTACTCCCCTGCGTACTGAGAAGCTAAGCCTACGTCTTTGGCTGAGAGTTCAGACTTACGAAACAGTGTAGATATTCCGTTCCTAACACCCATAGCAGTCATACCGTTAAATACGTCATGGAGGTTAAGTACAGCACCGTAGGGGTTCATGATCGTACCAGCGTAACCTAGGTTCCTAATACTGCGTATCAAAGAAGAAGGTGCCCTTTGAGCATCAAACAGTACGTTGTGCATCAACTGACGAGCATTCTCTATCTGCACATCAGAGTAGCCTTCTGCCTTCATACGCTCAGCCAGTGCTGCTCCTACTGAACCAGCCTTCTTCTCTCCCTTAACAAGAGACTTCCTGTCCTGTTTAGTTATCTTTTCAGATGCCTTATCAGTAGCCGTAGCTATATCTCTACGACCCCTAGGGCGAAGCTGAAATATCTCTGCTACATTAATTTGATTAGCGTTATCGTCAATCCAGTCTTGCATAGTACGAATAGGATTATCGTACCTAGCTACATCATCGAGCCTATCCCTAATACCCTCTCTACGAGTCCTCGTTAAAGAGGATACGTCCTTAGTACGGCTAGCAGTGTTAGGGTCGGTAGCTGAGGTAATAAGACCAGCTGGCCTCTGATCACCTACTACTTGGCTATGTACCCAGTGACGGGTTACAGGATTGAACTGGTTTATATTCTTGTTATAGCGTTTAGCCCACTCAAGGTTAGCCTCATCAAACTTCTGGTATGCTTTCCAAGCATCCTCCCCAAACATAGAAGTGATAGTGTCACCAACTTCTTTCCAAGCGGCATCTTCACCCATAGCAGCATCTAGGATAGCGCCCTTAAGACGCTGTGCGTCTACGTTATCTGCTTCATCAAGGAACTTAGTAAGAGGTTTAAGAGGGCCTACAACTTCATCGTGATACTTAGCACTTTGCAACAAACCTCTGTTCAAACCACGGTTAGTGAAGTTAGCGAACTTCTCCCCTACTTGATTGATCATCATCCTCTTAGCAGGAGCTACTACTGAATCAAATACAGCTTTAGTTCCAGCACCCGGACGAGCTGCTATCTTAGCTGCTTCTTCCATAGACTGGTAAAGCCCTTCACCAGAAAGAGCTTTCCTTAAGTCTTCTATAGAGTCGCCTCTATGGTCGTTAAAACCTTTGAGTTTCCTACCAAGAGCTTTTACTTTGTTAGAGGGTATCTTTAAGTCATCGGCTACGTCATACACTAAGGCTACAGGTGGAGGAATGTCTTTTGGAGTAGCACCTTGTACTTTAGCTTTCAGTACCCTAGTAGCCATTTGTTGATCGAGTACACTAGCTAACTCTGTGTCATCCATCTTACCTACAGCTTCTATCAGCTTATTCTTCTGGTAGACAGGATTCATTCTCTGTGCAACTGCACCAATACCAGCTCCAAGAGGAGCGCCTAGTGCAACACCATAGCTAGCTGCTTCTACTCTTTCTTCTAGGGTCTCCCCAGAACCAAAGCCGTATACACCAGCTTCTACAGCACCAGCGCCCCCTTGTCTTACAGCTGCACTACGAACTGTACTACCAAGACCTACTAGCTTGCTTACAGCCCCGCCTGTAGTAATAGCACCACCGAACTCAAGACCAAGTGAAAGCCAAGGATTCTCTTCCTTGAACTCGCCTCTTTCTTGTGCAATATCTTCCTTGAAGTCTGAGTATCCGAGATATTCAGGTTCAGCTTCTGGGTTTATTTCCTGAGCAATACGGTCTGCTTCGGTCGGTATACGATCAACCAAAGACCTAAATCCAGCTTCAAGCTCATCTGCAAACTGAAAAGAAGCCCCTCCAGCAAACTCACGAAGTGGTCCCATCACCTTGTCTATTACACTAGAATCTTCACTCGGCTTTTCCGGCTTCTTAAGCTGAGCATGGATTTCTTCTATAGTAGCTTGTTGTACTTCAGGCGTTGCATTAAGAAAAGAATCGTCTAGTTCAACTGTACCGATCCCTTCGATCTCAACTTCAACCATTTGATTGGCCTTTTATAGTCCATGTAATTCCAGCACTAGTTGTTCCATCTACCTTTGGTACATCCTCTACTTTTGGTACATCCATACCATTCTTTGCTTTTACTTCTTCCCAGAGTTTTAACAAATTATCCTCGGTAGGCTGCCACTTAGGGTCAGTTTTAACCTGAGATGCAACTGTAACAGCAAACATTTCTTTTTCTTCATCTGTTAAAGGAGAAGGCGTACCAAACCCTAAAAAGCCTCTCATCCCAGTACCAACAAAAGCTCTGTCTATAGCTGCCCTTGCTCTCTCAATACCTGCCTCAGACGGTGCAAGCATCTTTTCAACCTTATCCGAGTTCCTAGCCGTTAATTCTGCTTTTGTAACATCGTTATAAAGATTCTCAAGAGTCATTCTTGCCTTAACAGGTATATCCCCTGCAACACCTCGCCTGTAAGCATTTACAGCTTCTTTCCCTACAACACTTTCGTATTCACTAAGTTGTTCTTCAGTAAGAGGGACTCTAAGAGCAGCCTTTTCAGCCCTCTCTTGCTTACCTTGATTGAACTCTTCTAGAGCCTTTATCTGCTCTCTAGCAAAAGCTTTATGCTCTAGAGGGATTTGATCAAGTGCCCTGTCAAGATTAGCGTTATTAGCAATAGCGCCTTCTATGAAGCTAGTAACTTTAGTACGTTCTTCTTGTATACGCCTTTGCTCCTCTTGCCATGCTTGATCTGCTGCTCTGTATTTAGCATCGACCTTAGACATCTCAAGGCGTTCACGCTCCATTGCAGTTTTTTGAGCCTGCACAAGAGCTTTCTGTGTATCTTCAAGGTCAAGACCTTGGCTGTTAGCTACTTCAAGTACAGAGTTAGCTACGTTAGGGTCGTTAGGATTCCCCTGATTCATCATGGCATAGATAGACGACTGAGCTGCACGTTGTTGTGCAAGCTTTGCTTTCTCCTCTTCTTCAGCGTCACGCCGTCCCTTGAGAGAACCAGCCATCATACCTACTGTAGATAACTGATCTGCATACGCAGGATTAGTCAGTGCTTGAATTAAACCTTGTCCAAACCTAGCCATATCTTAGTCCTTATTAAACCAATCGCCAGCACCACCGAAGGCACCAGTTAACAAACCAGAGCCAAGGTTACCAATCAAGTTAGCCCTTCCTAGACCAGAGCCAAGGAGTGCTTCAAGACCACCCATACGAGATTCACCAAAGAGTCCAGCACCGTAGAGCTGAGCACCCTGAGCGAGGTTAGCATTTTGTAGACCACTACTAAATTGATCCATAAGAGCTGCTTGCGGAATGTACTGGTTTTTCATAAACTGAGTTCCAATATCCGCTTGTTGTTTTTGTTGTAATTGAGCCTGCTCCATTGCTGAAACAGCAGAAGTATTTCTAGCCTCTGCCTGTGCTTTGTCTAATGCAAACTGCTCAGGAGTACCGCCAAACATGGAAGTCCTGACACCTAGCCTACCTTGGTTCTGTAGACGCTCTTCCAGTGCTAGACGTTGACGTTCTTCTTCAGGAGACTGCATAGCCCTAAGGCGATTGAAGACATCCTGCTCTCGCCCTTGAGTGTCTTGCATAGCCTGACCAAAGAACCCTTGGGCACCTTGACCTAGCTGCGCCTGCATCGCCTGCTGTTCAGGAGATAGGTTGACGTTAAGACCACTGGCAGTTGCCTGTGTATTACCCAGCCCAGAAGTGACAGTGTAAGGACGGAACTGAGACTGCTGTAGACCTAGGTCTGCAATTTCTTTAGAGCCAGCTAAGGCATCTTTACCGATATCACCTAGATCACTGTAGGCTTTAGCGACAAGCCCTGTACCGGCTGCACCAGCTATAATGTCACCATAGTCTCCGAAGAGGCCATTAGCGAACTTTAGTCCGCTTTGCAGACCACCTCCGATAGTACTCGCAACATTACCTATGGTGTTAAGGACTCCACCACTTTGAGTCGGATTGTAACCATTTATCATACTAATTTACCTACCATTGACCAAATATTATACTCTTGCAGTGACATAGACGATCCCTCTATCTCTGCTTCCATTCCGACAACAACGCTAGCGCCATCACCCGTAGTGTTAATGTTGACTGTAGTTGATACGACACCTGTTGAGTATTCACCTAACCCGAATTCATCAACACCGTATTGGCTTACACCTGCAATAGAAAGGGTGTTAGTGAAGGTCTTGAAGCTTCCTGAGAAGTCATAACCCCACTTGAATTTAACTACGCTACCACTACCACCAATAATAGTAGGGCGCATCTTCTTAAGAATCTTCAGCCTAGAAGAGTCACCAAAGGTAAGGTTAGGACTGTAGTACTTCATCGTGTAACCTTCGGTACCATCAAGGTATGTGTCGTAAGTACACACTCCATCAGCAGTACCTATGTACAGTACACCGTCTACGTTACGGTACAGAGCCTTGATATCACTTCCGGGCCAACGTGTAACCCTATACGAATCATTCTCTAGCGTACCCCTGACATCAAAGCAATACACCAATGACTGTGAACGAAAGACTAGAAGTACAAAAGAATTCTCTGGTGAGTACTCCATACGTACTGGTGTATTTTCTGCTAAGATAGCTTGTAGTAAGTCTTGCTTAATGTTACGGCTAAGGTCACCAATAGGCATGGACTTCTCTTGGATAGTCCTACCGAAGCTCCTGAGTCCATCATAGCTAAGGAACAGAAGGTCAGTACCAGTGTCTACAATACCGCACCTACAACGGATACCAATACCAGTAACAGTATCTAGCAGTGCCATAGACGCTGGAGAGTCTGCGCCTTCGTACACTACAATGCTGTGCTTACCAAAGATGATAAGCTGGTTATTATAAGCAGCCAGTCCTGTGATTTCATCGTAACCATCTGGCCATACCTTTGAGATATCAATACTGCCAGAGCTACCACCAGTCCAGACATGACCTTGAAGCAGATCACTCCAGTAGATAGTAGACTTGTCAGCAGTGAAGTCAGCAACCCAGAGTCTGCCCCATGCTGCAATAACCACGTTACCCTCAGGAGGTGTACCAGCAGCCCCAGAGACATCTGACATAACCTCTAACGTAGAAGAGGAATGGCTGTACACTAGTGGTTCGTGTCCACGCTGGAAGAAGTAGATACTGTCGTTGAAGTTAACTACATCCCAATTATTGCCAGACACTGTATATAAGGCTGGTGTCTCATCCACCAGTGTAGTAGTGCCTGACAGTATTTTGCTGTTACCACAAGAGAATACCTTAGTGTTACCACCACTGTCCCTGAACACCTTAATGACTTCAACTGCCGCAGTTCCTAGTTCTGTCTTGTCTGTTGTAAGAACCTTGTAACCCTTCCGTGCTGCAATACGACCAAACCTGTCTATAACACAGTTATCAGCAATAGCAGCGAAGTTAGCATCAATCGTAAGAGGGGAGTCCTCTGTATTGATACCTTTAAAGCCGGGAGCTACAAGGTTAATGCTCTTGAGTTCTTGAGCCATTAGATATAGTTCCAAGTCAGTTCTTCAGGGTGCTTGTGTGCATCATGAGCGATAGCATCACTCAAGTACTTATCAGCAATCCCGAAGTACTCAGAAGCAGCCGTACCACCTGTTTCACCACGTTCACGTGCAAGCAATGCAATAGCTAAGTGAATGATAGGCGCTGAAGGTATTAAGACTTTCTGAGCATCTGTGGTTAGTTCAGTAGGACGAAGAATACAGTTATACCGAAGGGTGTAGATACCGTTAGGGATAGGATAGACATCTATCTGAGTATCACCATCATCGTTAACACCATTATACGTAAAGTACTGAGGGGAGTTCCTTACAGGGTCTTGGTTAAGGAATACGTTATCCATCCATACTTGAGACTTGTACTCCATGAACCAGTTAGAGGTATCATTCAAAAAAGATAGCTCTTTGACGTTGTTAGCTGATCCTGTCAAGACGTAGTTAAAGACATCCTCGATGGTTTCAATCGTCAAGGTAGTCCTGAACCCAGACCAATCCCAAGCATCTGCTACAAGCCTGAAGGCATCGTTAACAAAGTCACCTACCATCTTACTGTAAGTGTTCTGTGATACGGTATCTACTTCGTCTTCACGCATACGCCGTAGGACGTTATTTACTAGCTGAAGGTATGTCATTTATTGTCCATCCATTTCTTCAAGAAGTCTTCCAGCGGGATATCCATTTGTTGCAAGATAGGTAGTACGTAGGTGATACCTGCCATGAAGTCTTTACCACCTCCTGTCAGCATACCTGTTTTACCATCCCTGCCAGCGGCACCGTCTGCCCCGTCCTTACCGTCACCACCATCCTTGCCGTCTTTACCATCGTTACCAGCATCGCCTTTATCGCCTTTCTCTCCATCCTTACCATCGGCTCCAGCTTTTCCGTCTTCTCCGTCTCTACCGTCTTCACCTTTTACGCCGTCTTCACCGTCTTTGCCGTCGTCTCCACGGTCGCCAGTATCACCCTTGTCTCCGTCCTTACCATCTTCTCCCTTGTCTCCAGTGTCTCCCTTATCTCCTTTATCACCATCTTTTCCGTCATCACCTCTGTCACCCTTATCCCCATCCTTTCCGGGATCACCCTGATCACCTTTGTCTCCATCTTTACCGGGGTCTCCCTTATCCCCTTTATCCCCGTCCTTGCCGGGGTCTCCATCTTTTCCTCTTTCACCATCATTTCCTCTATCCCCGGTATCGCCCTTGTCCCCTTTGTCTCCGGTGTCACCTTTATCTCCAGTATCTCCTTTATCCCCTGTGTCACCTTTGTCACCGTTATTGCCATTAGTACCGTTCGTACCATTCGTCCCGTTAGTCCCGTTCTGACCATTGGTTCCATTCTGGCCGTTAGTTCCGTTCTCTCCGTTTGTACCATTAGTCCCATTGGTGCCGTTGGTTCCATTAGTTCCATTAGTCCCATTTGTACCGTTAGTACCGTTGGTTCCGTTAGTACCGTTGATACCATCCCTTCCATTCAGGATGTCGTTGATCATACCGTCGATAACACCCTTCAGGTCGTCGGTAATAGCTGTCCCAGTCTCAGTTCCCTCGGTGGTAGTGCCTTCGGTAGTCGTACCTTCAGTGGTTGTACCCTCAGTCGTTGTACCGTCTGTGGTACCGCCTGTACCTTCACCAGTCTCAGTACCGTCTGGGCCACCTGCTTGATCACCTTGATTACCCTCACCAGACGTGTTAGTTTCACCATCAACGTCACCTTGGTTAGCAGCTCCTTCACCTGTACCTTCTGTGGTGTCAACACTTGTATCCTGCTTTGTATCGGTAGTTCCTTCTGTCCCGACACTAACACCATCGTCAGTAGTGTCATCAAACAATGCAGGGTCTCCGTTTAAGAGATCAGGGTCAGGGTCAAGACTAGCTACATCATCTGTTTGAGTTGAAGCGGGTAGTCCGAATGCCTCAGGGTTAGACTCGATAGCCTCTGCCAGTTTAGATGGGTCTTCTGCCCACAGCTTCTCCAGCTTCTGTTCAAAAGTCTCAGTTGCTTCAGGCTCTACTGGTTCAGCATCAGATACGGATTCAATACCGAAAGCTTCAGGATTAGCTGCAATAGCTTCCTCTAGCTTGTCAGGGTTCTTCTCCCAGTACTCCTCTAAGCTCTGCTCAAATGATTTAGACTCTTCTGCTTGGTCAGTACCACCAGTAGGAGTTTCTGTAGGAGTCTCTGGAATATCAGTAGGTGTTTCAGGTAAGGCGCTACCTTGTGTACCTGTCCCAGTAGGAGCAGGTGAAGTCTGAGAACCAGATATAGCAGCAGCGGCTGCGGCGGCAGCAGAGGCTTGTTGAGCGTTACTAAGCATACCCCCACTAGAAGACTCAAGGGAAGGCAAGGATACGCTAGGAGCACCAGCACCCATGTTAGTAGCAGGGGAGTCTACATTAGTAGATACGTTAGCACCGCCACCCTCTTGCTGCTTAACAGGTGTTACTTCCTCAGGCTGTTCAATTACTTCCCTAGGAACCTCTGGCTGCTTCTGGGGATCAACAGGTCTTTCAGGACGAGTGACCTGTTCTTGTTGAGTTGTTTCAGAAAGAGGTGTGGCAGAGATATCGTCAAATCTAGTAATTTTTGTGTTAGTTCCAATATCCTTTCCCGGATCACCAATAAAGTAATCACCCTCCCCTATGTTGTAGAAGGTCTCTGATGAGCCTCTAGAACTAGCAGGTACAGCTTTCCACACTTCAGCCCTACCTTCCATACCCACACGTTCTACAGTGTAACCAGCCCTTTCCCAAGCTTTAACTGTTTCAGGATCATCTGTATTAAACGTGTGAGCTTTTACTCCGTTCTCTTCAAAAGACTTTAGATTTGTGACTTCGTATTCTTCACCGTCAAGGGTAACACCCCATCTTTCATCCGGTTCTTCTTGAGTGTCTTGCTTAGGTTGAGCTGTACTCTGCGTACCTCCCTGCGTACCTTGAGAAGGTATATACTGGCTGAGGTCTTCAGGTGTAACCCTATCACCTTGAGCTGTAACGAACTCCAACCCGTCATCAGCTACGATAGTAGGATCAGGTGTTACACGAGTACCTTGAGAAGTTACGAACTCCAGTCCATCGTTAGCTACAATAGTAGGGTCAGGTTCAATTCTCTCTCCCTGAGGCGTAACGAACTCAAGGCCGTCTCCAGATTCAGGACTAAAGCGGTCTTTGATATCATTGAACATACCACTGGCTAGTTCTGTACCAGCACCAATAACCCCTGCTGTAAGGAGCTGATTTACGTCGAGATCCCCTTGTAGACCTTGGCTTACACCAGAGATTGCAGCTGCTCGGAAGCCTGCATCAATAGCATCTACGCCTGTAGGTGCCCATGTAGTCAAACCTGCGATATCGCCTATACCTGCCGTAGCAGCAGCTAAGAGAGCCTGTGTAGGGTCGATTTTACCTGTAGCTGCATATTGAGAAGCAAGGCTGCCAATAGCTGCGCTACCAGCTGCACCTGCTCCAGCAAGACTAGCTACGTTACCTGTAGCCCCTGCGACAAGCAGAGGTATGCCAACATCGGTCATGAAATTAGCAGCAGTAGAACCTGTACGCTCTGGCTTAATATTATAGCTACCTACTTCACCCTCACCGGGCTTATAGATAAACCCGTCCTTTGTATAGGTAAAACCTGTGTTTAGGCCAAGGCCCTGCTCATTAACCAATGGCATATCAAGCTGTTCTGCTATACGGAATGCTTCGTTTTTAGCTTGAGTCTGACGATCTGTAGCAGCCTCTCCACCTGAGCCAGAACCCGGTACATAGGCAAGGTCTTGAGCTAAATTCAAATCTCTGGCAAACTTAGCAGAGTCGTAACCACCGGGGGCAATATTAGTAAGAGCAGATTCGTAGTCAGAGTACCCTTGGTAGTTCTGTTGAAGCCCTTTAGACAAGAATGAACGGGGGTCTTGCTGGATAGCTGTTTGTAACGCTTCAGGGTTCTGTTGCCAGTGTTGAGCCAATTGCTCGTCAGTGATATTCATCATACCAGTAGGCTGAACTGAAGCAGCAGGCTGAGAAACCTGAGAAGTCTGAGGACTCAGACCAAACATACCCGGATTAGAAGTAACAGCCTTCTCCAGCTCTTGAGGGTTAGCATTCCAGTAGGCTTGTAATTGTTCGTCTGTAATCGCCATTATTTCTCTCTCGCTACCCCGTTACGCTTCTCGTATGAACGCATACCACCAAGCCCTAGCATACCTAACAACACCGGCATCATTACTTCAAGATCAAGCGGGTTTATTGTCAGAGGTGTACCATTTATTACACTTACTGTCTCAATCACAGGTACGCCAATATAGTTGAATGCCATAGCTATACCGCATGACCAGCCTATAAATGGCCTCCATCCAGCTACGTACAACGATATGTGACCAGCCTCAGTCTTATTGACCTCTAGCTGTGCCATCATTTGTTCGTGTGCTTGACGCTCTGCTAACGTACTGATCTCATAGGCAAGCCTTTCACGTTCTGTCTTGTCAGGTATAACCTTAGACAGTAGCTCTGTGATTGGGCCTATAAGAAGGTTTAACATTACCTATCTAACTCTCTGTCAATTAACCTATCTAGCTTCTTATCTAACTTATCAAAGTTACTATTAGTCTCATTCCGAAGATTACTTATTTGATTTGACAGCTCACGCCCTTGATCCCTTTGTTGTTGTTCTACGCGTAATACTGTAGCATTCAAGTAAGTCTGGTCTTTCTCTACTAAAGTAATACGGTTTTCTGTAGTAGCGAAGTACCACATAGCACTTGCCATGACACCCATTGTAGTAACAATGTGTACCAAAGATACAGACTTGCTCAGGTGCCACCTTTCATCCATGTTCAACATCCTTTATGGGCAAGTGCCCCAAATTGGTTTATTGCCAGGGCTAAGAGCACTACTAACAGAGAAGTTTGAAGGCTCAGAAGTAATGTTAGTAACACACCAGCCTGTTAAATTTTGGTCAAATACTGTAGCAGAGTTAAACATAGAAACCATGTCTGTTACACTGCTTGTATCCCAATCACCAATGTATTGATTAAACGAAGTCGCAAGAGCAAACATTGCACCCATATCTACTACACTAGATGTGTTCCAACCACCAATGGCATTATTAAACGCTGTAGCACTTTGAAAAGCACGAGACATATCAGTAATGTTTATAGTGTTCCAAGAATTAAGTGATTGATTAAACGAAGTGGCTCCTTCAAACATGCTTCTAATAGAAGCAACATTTGTCATCGTCCAACTGCCAATTGCCCTATTAAATGACGTAGCGTCTCTAAAGGTATTATTCATGTCAGTTACATTAGTAGTATTCCAACTAGTAACGCTGTTGTCATTGAACGAAGTACAGCCAAAAAACATTGAAGTTAAAGCAGTAACAGCACTTGGAATAGATGATGGTACTGAAGTAAGATTAGAACAATCTCTAAAAGCACTACTTAATGATGTAAGACCAACATTACCAAAACTAAGACATTCTTGTAGTTTATTAACATTATTTGCTGTAGGTGCTGAAGAGTTACCAAAACTAGTCACAGTCCCAGACACTTGAACTATATAGACATCGTTAACAGAGTAAGTGTGATTTTTATAACCAGACGTATTATAAGAATTAGACGTACCATCACCCCAATCTATTGTATGAGAACCGCTTCCAGTAGGTACTGAAATAGTAGTACCTGAGCTTAATCTAGTATCGTAAACAAGTACAATGTTATTAAGGTCAGTAACGACACCACCAGTAGCACCAATAAGAAACTTGGCTAACATTAATTATTACCTACACGAGCGCCGTATACAGTTGTTCCCACTTTCCATACTACTATTACAGTTTCTCCTGTAGTAGCAAGAACAGGAGCTGAACCGCTATTAGTCTTCCATTGATCTATAAGACTAGTCCATGTAATAGTGTACGCTGAACCATCATTAATGTGTAAAACAACAGACTGACCCGCTAACAATGAATCAGTAGGTGTACTGTTTGCACTAAGTGTCCATGTTTGAATAGTACCATTAGATGCACTAATCGCTGGAGTAGTACCAGTAATAGCATACACAGTTTCAGTTACAGCAGGCAGTGTTACAGTGCCTGTAAACGTAGGAGATGCTATTGGTGCTTTTGCATTTAACTGTGTTTGAATGCTAGATGTGACACCGTCTGTATAGTTAAGTTCAACACCTGTAGCGGTTAACGCAACACCGTTAATAGTAACAGTGCCTGTAAACGTGGGAGATGCAGTATCCGACTTAGAGTTAACAGCAGCTTGGATAGCGTTAAACTCTGTGTCAAACTCAGAACCACGGATGATCTTACTACTGTCACCCGGAGGTAGTGAATCTTTTGCTGTAAAGTTTGTGCTTTTTGTGTAGTTACTCACTTACATCTCCCGAGCTAACTTAAAGTTGAGTTGCTATTTCAAATAACGTATCTATTTCTTCTTCCGTCATATTTAGGGCTTGCGTCATTGCAATAACCCATGCACTTGTCCGTTCTATAGTACGAGCGTACTCCCACTCGATCTGTACTGCTGTTTTAGTAGGATTATCTAAAGCAGCTATGGCGGTTTCAATATCTGCCAGCTTGCCAGCACCCAGCAGGGCGAGTCGGGCTTGGCGTGGAGTGACGATCATCCCTTCGCGTTTTGCGGCTAGGTTGTCGGCGATCTCCTGCTCAGTAAATGCGCGGGAGGACCACTGCTGCTCCCAGCGTTGGGTTGTCTCGTTGTACGCGGGCGGCAGCTCCTCGACCACGTCAGCCACCGGGCGCTCGGTTGTGTAAATTACCTCGTAGCCAAGCTCTGCTATCAGGGCCTCGGTCAGCTCTTTCGGCATCGAGACTTGAGGGTGCGCCCTGCGGATCTCGGAGTGGATTGTGTATATTTCGCCGTCTTTTATCCACATTATAAATTACCTGTATTTGTTGATGGAAAGGCTCTGCCCGGTCCCCATATAATTCTGACTGCCCCGCCTGCGCCGTCACCAATAGGGGTGCTAGAAGTAGTGTAGTAGTCAGCACCTGCGCCCCCACCACCATAGGCACCGCCAGCTCCAACATTGCCGGACGTGCCGGGCAGACCTGCAGCGCCTCCAGACCCGCCACCACCACCATCGCCATCTGTTTCACTACCTGCTCCGCCAGCACCATTGGACCCTTGACCAAATATACCGACACCACCACCGCCGCCACCGATGTCAAAGTTTAAAAAAGCAGCTAGTCCACCAGAACCGCCTCCGCCACC
>Ga0196901_1000233_pt1 | contig 30396 bp, 29 predicted proteins | sample CB_VirMetaG_FD_169099 | JGI IMG/M metagenome (GOLD analysis project Ga0196901, IMG submission 169099) | Freshwater to marine saline gradient viral communities from Chesapeake Bay - CB_1504_1 Viral MetaG (v3) (version 3) | ecosystem: Environmental > Aquatic > Marine > Coastal | place: USA... | reverse complement strand
TCAACAAGGTCTCAACAAGCTAATGCAAACAACTTGCAATAAAGATAGATTAAGTATCAGTCTCAACAATGTCTCAATAGCGGTAGATTATTACCTAAGTCATTGATAATCAGTAATTAGACATAACCCATATAGTGCGATTTAGTTTCATAAGTACATTGATTACCAGGGATTTATGAAAAGCATTGATTGTCGATTTGTTAACAATACCTCCCCCACAGCTAAATTTTAGAGAGTGCCAAGGGGGTTTTTTACGACAGCGTATATAGCGTAACCCCTTCAAATTTTTTCAACTAAAATTAAAATCTAATACAATTGAACTAGCCTTGTACTAAACCTTAGTATCTTCAAAGTCATCATCGTCATCATCTTCTTCTAGGTCAAAGTCTGCATCAAACTCTATAACACTGGTAGCTAATAAGTCATATTTAACGAACTCCAGGACCCCTATGATTGTTTGGTCATTCAAATCGAACTCCCCTTTATAGCGATTTATTATATTGCATAAGTCGTTGGTTAACAAGTCTGTCTGAGTATCTATGTCCATGATGTTAAATTTAAGGCTTTACAAATCTGAAAATCGTTTATAATGTTTATCTAGGGACTCCTCAAGGTGTACCTATTAAAACAATAAGGTCTTACAAGAATAATAGCGACTTAAAATAAAGAAGTCGATACTTCGTTCTTCTCCTTCTTAGCTTGTAACAACAAGAAGACCCTGTCCTTTAAATACTTTATATTAACAAAACCTTTTTAAGGATAGGTGTGTCTAAAGACCAATAACATATATCTATAGATAGTTTTAAAAGGAGGGAGGGTCTTTGTCAGGGACGACCCTCTCTTATAGATACTTTATAATTATGTATTTAAACTAACTATAACAGCACTTATATTAATCACTAAGATGTAAAGATTTGTTAATAGAAGCTACAGAGTCTTTATCGAACAGAGTGAGTAAAGACGAAAGGTAATAGCGAAGCTATTGCCAAAGCATAGCTCTAGGACCTTTAAGACTTCTTTTATAAAAGCTATCAGTAAACTTTGTTAACTCTTTATCTAGTAGTTCTTGTTTCCTAAAGTTAATGTTATTATCTACATCCTGGTTCATTTGTTCTACCCAGTAGTTAACAGCAATACTTAAAGCATCTAATCTATCATCGTGATTAAGACTACCTTTATCTTTTGTTATACGACTAAGTTGATAGAATAACATATACTTAGCTTGATGTTCTATAGGATATCCTTGAGCACTCTTATAGTCATGTTGAACAACAGAAGGGTCTACGATAAGTTTATGTTGATTAAGTACAGGTTCCAGGACATCAATGATTCTAAGTTCTTTTTGTTTACTGTGTCTTACTTCTTCAACGGAACAAGGGTAGGAAGTCATAAGTAAAGGTTTAAGTAGTTCCATGAACATACCATCACCAAAGTTAGACTCTATGATAATCTTGTTAACCTTGTTATTCTTGGCTATGTGTACTAGTTGTTTAAGTGTTTGATCATCGTACCCACCTTTTAGACCACCAGCTTCAGGAACAAAGAGTTGACCGTTAAGCATCTTAACAACAGCAAACCCTGTTTCATCTTTTCCTCTACCACTAGGGTCAATAGAAAGAACAGAACCAGTATACTCTACCATATCACCTATAGTCTTAGAAGGTCTGTGGTATCTATCTCCACCTAGTCCTACATTAGGAAGGTCTTTATTTTCGTTATCTGGATCACTGGACCATATAATCTTCTCAGGAGCTAAGTCGTTATCAATATCTGTTATAATCAGATCATTTATCTTTAAAGGGTAGCGATCAGCGTCAGATAGCCTAGGATTAAGCATGAACTGCAAAGCATACCCTGTACGCCCATAAGACAGCTTACGCTCTTCTAGGTCCATATCTGAGAACCTAAGAGGCTCTGTAGTGTGTCCTACTGTCTCTTCTGTTATCTGATTTGTTATAAAAGGAGCTATATCGTTATCGTAGTTCTTTAACACTAAATCCTCACTAGGATACTCAGATGTCCATATACGAGCGTCATAGCCTCTCTCACGCAGTTTGTTGTAGATACTGTCTTCGCACTGCGGTGTACCTAGAAAGAGAATCCTGGAGGTGTCTAAGGGCTTTATAATAGCTTCAAACTCTTTTACTTGTTCATCTAGCTTATCACGCATACCTTGGGTAGCAGAGTTGTTAGGTACTTCTATATCGTCAGCAATGATGATGTCAGCACGGCTACCTGTTAACTGGGAGGATATACCTAGTGACTTAACGGAAGGTGCGTGAGCAGCTGGAGCAGGTCCTACATCAAAAGCTATCTTAGAGAACCTTTGATCGTTTTTAGGTATTAGTCCTTGAAGAACAGGAATGTCGTGTATGATTTTCAAAGTAAAGGTGGAGAAGTCATCAGCACGGTTCTTAGAGGCAGATACAACAAGTATGTTCTTAGTAGGGTCTAGTAGTAGTTGATGAACAGCATAGGCAGAACATATCCAGGACTTACCTACACCACGGAACGCCATGATAACAGATCGTTTAGGACCGTGTTGCATGAAGTCAGCTATGTCGTATTGTAGATCAGTAGGATTAGGTAGGTTCAAGTGTTTCCAAACTACATATAAGAAGTTACGGAAGTCCTTGAGTTGTTTAAGCTTTTCAATGCTCATGCTTCAACTCTCTCTCTCTCTCTTTCGGTGTTATAACTGTAATTACTTAATCTTTTCTTTAAGTTCAGGGTTCTCTTCAAAAGGTAACACTTCTCCTAGTAGATCATTAAGAGGAGTATCTTTACCACTCATAAGAATTACATCGTTATCTTTTAAATGTTGCCTGGCACAGTTAAGTAAAGCAGGGTTATACTCTTCAGTTGCTTGCATTAATTGAATACCTTTACTTAAAGTATCTGTTAGAAGGATGTGTAAGTTACCTAGTTCTTCTCTTGTTTTCATAGTTGTTATTCTTCTCTACTCAACACCGTAACGCAACTTGTCTACGTGCTCGTCTAGTTTATTCACCCTAGTCTTTAGGTGTTCAATGTTCATATCTTGGGTAGCGTCAGCAGGTAAAGCTCCGATCTCGCCACGCGGCCATTTTATCCTGAATTCCGAATTTAAAGAAAGCTCATGTTGAATCCTAGCTATATCCATTTCAATAGTATTTAGTCGATTGACAATTACAGAATAGCCCCAAACACACGTCCCGACCAAGGCAATTACCTTCGCAGCAAAAGCGAGTTGTACTTTAGCGGATGCGTTTGCGTTTATCTCTTTCATCTCATGGACTTCTTTAACACTTCCACCTTCTAAGAGCTAAAGCTTTTCTAGTGGGTCTACCTTTACTATCTTTCATTGGTCCTTTGTTACCGCTCATACGAGCACAGAAGCTACGCTTTCTAGGACCACCACCAGGTTGAGGGGCTTTTAAATTAGAACCAGTAGCCTTGTTATACTTATCCCTTCCTTTCTTAGTGAGACCTCCTTTACGACTCTTCTCACCTCTACCTAGAGATAGTGATACACTTCTAGCCATCTTACTTCTTTTTAAACCCACGCTTCATATTAGCGTATGACTGAGGTGATATAGTAGACTTCTTCTTGCTACGACTAATGCCTAGCTTTCTTCTTCTGTTTATATTTGCGTATAGTCCTTTTTTCATTTCTTCATTAACATCTCCATCATTCTATCTAGTTTACCGTTAATCTCTTTAACCGTAGTTTCAAGACCACTCATTCTATTCTCCACAGCAGTGTCTCGTTCTCTTTGGGTAGCTAGTTCTACTTCTATCTTAGTTAGACGCTCTTCATCTTTTTCTAAACGATCTGTAAGCTTTTTAATCATCCAACCAATGACTCCAAGTATAACAGCTAGAGCAGTGTCGAGAAAGTGTGATATTGTTTCTGGCATCTTATGTTAATCCATTTTGAGAGAGTGTACCAGCTATAGAAAGATTGCCGTTAGGTCTTAACCTTAATAAACCTGTTGTAGTTAAACCATCATCACTTATTAAATTTATTTGAAGATAACCACCATCGACTGTTATATTGTAAATACCACTATCAGCAGGTGCTACTGTATCTTTTAACTGAAGAGTGACTTGTGGACCTCTACAGGTAATGATTGATTGATCCGTTGCCGTGGTAGAAGTGTTCTCGACTACTAAGATGTTTGCACTTCCATTACCTGTAACCTCTAACTCTCCTGCTACAGAAGGTGCTTGATTTCCAACACGAACTCCACCATCCATGTTTACTTTAGGACTACTACTCAAAGCATTAGCTAAAATACCAAGTCCTATAGTTTGGTGAGTATCATTGACATTTAATAAAGTGTCGGTGCTACTTATCTTAGCAGGTGTTACAGCGTTATCAGCTATCGTCAGAGCAGTAGAACCTGTAACATCACCTGTATGTGTTTGGTTGTAAAGATTAGTAGAACCTTGTGTAAGTCCGTCTGTATTTGTTGGGTTTACTTCAGCACCAGCAGCAATACCATCAAGCTTAGTCTTATCTTCATCTGTCATCGCTCCCCAAGCACTTGTAGTAGCAGCAGGGATAGAAGCGTCAGTACCTGTGTCACTAGCAACTATTAAAGAAGTACCGTTAGCTGTGGTTGAAAGATTAGTAGTACCTGCTCCACCTGACCCACTAGCAGCAGCTGTGATTCGTCCTTGTTGATCTACTGTTAAATTAGTGTTCGTATAAGACCCTGGAGTAACAGTGGTGTCAGCAAGCTTATCAGCAGTTATAGCATCATCAGCAATGTTAACTGTATCTATAGGACCACCTGCTGTACCTGTAGCTAAAGTAGCAGCTATCTGAGCGTCTACATAAGTCTTTCTAGTAGCGTGGTTTCCGTCAGTGGGGTCAGAGTTAGGTAATGTTAAAGCTCCGCTCATTGAATCGCCACTCTTAGTAACTTGTAGTGCGTCTTGTCCGTCTACATAAGTCTTGTTAGTAAGATCATTACCTGTACTAGGAACAGCAGAGGAAGTGACTTTATTAGCTCCCATGTCCAAGTTACCCGTCATCGTATCACCAGCAACATCAACAAAAGTAGTATCTGCGTAGTTCTTAGTTACAGCATCTTGAGGATCAACAGGATCAGCAACATCTACTATTCTTGCTTTATCACCGTCATAGTTACCATCAGCATTCTTGGTCATTGTGTTCTTACCACTACCTTCTTCTATCTCTTCGTTCAGATATAAGTTGTGTAAGTAAGCACGGTCTAGTTCTACTTCAGTAAGTACACTACCGTTCTCAAAGTCTACAAGAGCAGTATTAGATGCACTGTCTCTTTTAATTCTTATCCTAGCACCAGTCTCAGGAGCAGTAGTAAATCTGATAAGAGCAGAAGGAGATGTTATAATAGTGTAATCTCCTGTAGAGACAGTATAAAACTTACCTCCTGGAGAACTGCCTGTTGAATCGTCTAACTGTACAACTACATGAGTGTCATCAAGATAAGGAAAAGAAAATGCAAAGTCTGTTTGACCTGCTCCAACTGTGTAGTCTACGTATGTATTAGCCATGGTAATCTATTATTAATTTGTTTGTTGTAAAAGTTCAAGCACTTAGTCATCGTTGTAGTATTTCAAACGGAGCAACAGGCGGTACTTCAGGTGCTTTTACCGTTCCTCTTGTTTCTAAAATACTGTAAAGAGTGTCTTCATTTTCGTTTATAAAACTAGCTAAAAATGCTTTATCTTCTAGTATATCTTTCTTAGTTTGATTATAAAATTGATTCAGTAAACTATTCAATGCTAGTAAACCTTCGTTAGCATATTTACCTGTTTCAGTAACTTGAAAGCCTTTGTTGTATTTCTTTATCCAGTCAGCGTTCGTAATTAAATTGTTTACTGCTTGATTAATGTTCATTCGTTTGCCTGCTAGTCCTTTAATACCTTCTATCTTTTTAATTTTAACTAGCTGTCTTTTTAAACGTTGGTCAAAGGAATAAGCTAAGGTCATGCCAGTATCGTCATCTACAAAATCAACCATATTCAGTCGATCTGCTATCATACTAGGTTTCCCAACGATGTTAGCGTGAGTATCACTTGCTACTATTTCTTCAAACCTAGTCATATCTAATTCTTTTCTAGGTGCTTGTCTTATAATAGTTTGCGTTACCCAAGTGTGTGTGCTTTCTAAATCTTCTCCAAGTAAATCAGTCTTCAAGTTAACAGCCCCTGCACCTAATATCGAGTAAGCGATACGCTTCCAATATCCTTGTCCTCTTAAATCAGGCACACCTTCTTGAAACACTGTTTGTATTATTTTGCGTAATTCAGCTGGCACTGGAATATATGAAGCAAGTAAACGTGATAAAGCATTACGTGTAACATCCCCTTCAAATTTAGCTATTTCTTGTGCTGTCTCAACACCTTGAGCTAAAGGCATCGCTTCTGCAAGCTTCTTAAAAGACTGACCTAAAACAAAATCCAACGTCTGATCTTTGGTGAGTATCGTCTGTCCTGTATCTCTTTCTTCTTTTTTTATTTTATGCCAAGACATCACATCAGCTGCCATTGCAAGAGGAAAAGACCAAGGTAAGGCAGCTGAGTAATCTGATCCCATTATATTGAAAGATTGTAATTTATTTTTTTTACGTTGATCTACAGTCATCCATTCAAGCGATCCTGTAGCCATGCCATTAAAAGCAGCAACACCACCTATCGCATAAAGAGAAGTAGATAGCATTGCGTCCGTTAGAATGTCTTCGTTGTATCTTAATCTACGCTCTTCCGCTTGGTTCTTTCTGCGTGTTAAGTCTTTTATCTCTTCGTTAATATCACTCTGCAACTTAGGATCATCTATCTTCCTTAGTCTGTTATATTGCTCTTTTAATTTTATATCTAACTCTTTTATTTTACCACTGAACGGATTTGCGAATCTTCTAACTCCAGGTGTTACCGAGCCAGTAGCCAATACAGGAGATAGTGAGAACCTTGCACCTCTGTATACCGCTCTAATAGGAACACCCACGTAAGGCAGAAACGCATCGATAAAAGCTGATAACGCTCCGTTGTCGTTTGTTAGTTTTTTAATTCCTCTTATTATTTTTTCCGCACCGTTTATTGGTATGTCTTCTAAATCCCCATCAGCTGCAAACAATAACTCTTCTCGTATTTGATTAACAGTGTCTTCAAATTCGTGTGCATCGTTAAGCACTGCTAATCCGTCGCTGTCTCTCCAAGCCCCGTCATACAATTCAAGTGCTCTTTTTTGTGCTTTAGCAGGATCATTAGGAAACTCTAATATAGCTTTCTTATGTGCTTCTGCGTGTAGCCTTCCTTTAATTAATTGCCGTTTAAAAGCTGAATCAAGTGTCTGAATACCACGCACACCGAGCGTCCATAATTGCCAAAACTGACCATTCTTTATAGCGTCAGTAAACCAGTTAGATGTATTCTCTAAAGCTTGTACTCTTCTTTCTGCCGACTTGTAAGCTCTAGAAACTAAAGAATGTTCACCTCTTTTTAATGATGTAGGGTTTATTTCATCTGACATCCTACCAGCCCTGCTATCTACAGCTGAAACATTCTCAGCAAATGTACGACGCATCTCTGCCCACAATCCTTTAGTGTCGCTTAATATTTTAACAGCACCAGCAGCATCTGCCATTGCTAACCTTTTTCTAACAGGTAAGGCAACGTTATGTGCGTTGTACATGAAATTAGTGAGTGGTCGATAGAATTGTTTCACTACTGCACCAACACCTGTAGGTAAACCAGCAAGCACTGACGGTAACTGGTCGATCAACGACAACTGACGTGCCATTTTAACATAGCCCCAACCTTTACTTAACCAACTAGCTGTGTCCTTTTCTAATGCTTTGTAAAAAGATTCTTCTAGTTCTTTGAAAGCTTTAGCGTTTAGTTTTTCTTCTTCTATTTCTTTTCTAGCTCTATCTAAATCTCTGAGCTTTTGACGCATACGTTTTTTAGAATCAGCTATCTTTTTTCGTAATTGTTGTGATCTAGCAGGTTTAGTTGGTCCTTTAGGAGTAGGTGCTACTTCTTTTCTTAATTCACCAACAATAGCACGCCCTTCTATATCAGCTATTCTAGCAAGTTCTCGTTCAAGTTTTACAACAGCACGTGCCTCTACCTCTGCTTCTTTATAATACTTTACCTTCTCTTCTAGCTCTTTTATTCTTGGGTCTTTTTCCTTGCTTGGTTTTAATCCTGCTGTTTTCTCTTGCTCATCTATTTTAGCAAAGCGTGAACGTAAACCGTCTAATTCTTTTTGTAGTTTGTTACGTTTGTTTTCGTAGGCTTTACGTAACTGTTCTGCTTTAAACTCGTCAGACATCTCAACCCTAGCACGATCAATTTCCGCTACACGATTTCTCATGTTCTTTCTAAGAAAAGCTATTTCTTTATTGAGTTCGTCTACTTTCCCTGGTGCTTTCTTTGGTCCTTTAGGTTTAGGAGTTATCTCTGCTCGTTGTGCTCCTAGTGGTCCTGTTTCTATTTCCAACAACCTTGCTCTTTCAGCTTCTAGTTCTTTAATCCTTTTAACTTCAGCTTGTGCTTCCTTATAGAATCTGATCTTATCTTCTAAATCTTTTACTTCAGGAGCTTTTTCTTTAGGAGTAACAACAACACCCTCTACAGGTTCGTCACCAAAGGTAGTTCTTAATTCCTCTAACTCTTGTTCTAAACTGTTTATCTTTTTATTTAACTCTTGCTCTGCCTTTTCAGCTTGGAAACCTTCATCCATTTCCCTTCTCGCTTGGTCAATTTCTTTCAACCTTTGCTTTATGTTAGCTTTAGTGGCTGCTATCTGCTTGCGTATTTTAGATGCTTTTAAATTTACTTTTTTGGGTCCTGTAGGTTTAGGTTCTACAGCTGCTCTTTGTTCACCTAGTGGTGCTACATCTAACTCTGCTACCTTAGCTAACTCAGCTTCAAGTCTTTCTAGCTCTAATGTACCTGCTTCAGCTTCCTCGTAAAATTTTATACGCTGTTTTAGATCAGCGATGTCAGGGTCTTCTTGGAGTTCCTTCTTTTGCTTAGGTGTTAATTTACTTCTATCTCCAAACCTTTCTTGAAGTTCTTTTAGTCTTTCATTTAATTTCTTTTTTCTTTTACCTAAACTATCTTTAACTTCTTTGGTGGGTTTCTTTTCAACATCTATTTCAGTTTCTACTTTAGGTTCTTTAAATACATCAGTAACATCCTCTTCTTCTTTTTTTACCTTTGGTCTTCTCTTTTTTAGTTCTTCAGGTATAGCTAGGTACTCGTCAAACATACCTTGAATATCAGCTTCATCACCATCCACAATACCACGAGTCTTAGCTTCTAAGGTAGCTTGCAACCTGCTTAAAGCTTCGTCTTGCAGTTGTGCACGAATACTGTACTTAGTAGCCCAAGCAAAATCTTTAGAATCACCACGTTGTGATTGAACTAATCGACCACCTGTAGTATTTAACCAATCAGTAACATTTCTGTTAAAGGAACGGCTAAACTTTATCTCTTTCAACATAGCTTGTGCTATATTCTTGTCGCTGGGGTTTTTAACAAACGCACGAATCAAATCATTCATACGCTGTATGTTTGCGTCAGCTATCTTTTTACCCTCACGATTAATAGGAGGTGCTTCTATAGAGAGCGTACCACTTTCAGGTGTTGTGTCTATATTCTTAATTCGTTCTATTAAAGTATCTAGCTGATCTTCTCTAGCGTCTTCTACGTTTCTTTCTCTTTTAGGGGCTTCAAGTTTCTTAGGTTCTGCAACAACTTCAGGTTCTTCTTCCGCTACTCTACGCTCAGGTGGTACTTCTAAATCTTTTTCAGTTAACTGTTCTCCTTCTCGTTCGACTATTGGATCAGCTTCCTCTAATTGTTTACTTACATCTTCAACTTCTACTTCAGGTTCTTCTTTTACAGTAGGATTAGTTTCTTGTTTAGATAAAGCCTTATCAGCTGCTGTCATCTCCGCTATGGAATCATCCAGCATAGCTTGAGCTTGCTCAATGTCTTTTATCTGCTTTAAAGCTTGATGCCTAGACGCACTTTTAGCTCCAACAGCTGCCCCACCTCCTATGCCGTATTGAACTTGAGCAGGTAAAGGTGTTTCGGCTTCTTTTACTTGTTGTTGTAATTCTCTCTTTTGTGCTTCTAAACTCTCTTTAGCATTGGCTATTACTTCTTTACTTTTATTCCTTCCCCACTTACCTGTTCTTGCCCACACTGAGAATATAGTATTAAAACTACCACCAGCAACAGAAGAAAACATATAATCATATACATTACGATCAGTACCGTTTAAGTGTACTTCTATTTCCTGTCGTAACGCAGACTCAGCTGCACCTAAAGCAGCACCGCTAACAAAAGTCTTAGTGCCATTGACAACTAACTCCTTACCTTTCCAAGCACTTTGAGAAGCCAAGCTAGGAGCACCTAACCTAAATACTTTATCAGCAGCTTTAGTTACCAATCCAATACCAAACACCGAAGAAGCAATACTTTCACCTGCTGAATAACTGTCTTGCACACCGTAAGATTTGCGTATTGTTTGACCTACAAAATTAGAACCTGCCCATATAGCAGCCTCTGATGCAGCTAAACCAGCAACACCTAAAACAGTTGTAGTAGGTTCTGGTGATACTATTCCTATCGTAGATAATCTTTTAGCGTTGTTTGCCCACCTTAAATACTTTTGGGATTGATGAAGTTTATGAGTTCCGTATAACCCTAAACCTATCTCACCTACCGCACCTAAAGCTGTACCTGTTATATACTGACCAGTGCTTACTTCATCTTCAGCTATAGTTACACTCTCTAATACTTCAGGAGGTAGATAGTCGAGATTAGCGTCAATAGCAGGAGCTGGTTGTATATCTAACTCAGGGTTCTCTTGTATTCTAAATGTATCAAGATTACCTTCAGCTTTAGCTTTTCTAAGCTGTTCCGCAATAGTACTCATTAATAATAGCTCTTTTGTGCGTTATAGAAATTGTCTAACGACTCTGAGTTAAAAACACCTAGACCCTGATATGTTTCTTTTACTTTCTTTTCTTCTTCTGACAATGATTGTCTTTCTAAATCCTTTTTCAGTATATCGTCGAACTCTAAATACATCCTGTTAAGTTCGCCTATAGTTCCAAACAGCTTTACATCGTCAGCGTCTAAATTAGCTTTCTGTAACATCTTGTAACTTTCTGGGTCGAACATATTGTAACCGTATCTAGTTAATGAAATTGATAAAGGTTGTATATCACCCTCCGTAAACATCTGTTTTCTGTCCGCTTCTATATCTCTTCTAAAAAACGGTATCTCTTTTCTTTTCTGTTCTAACAAAGCTTCAGGAAACATCGTTTTATATTTCTTTTGTAACTCTTCAGCTTTTGTTACTCCTACCCTTTTTTCTAATGGAATTTTTGCAGTAGGCTCATCACCCAAACTGACAGCAGAAGCTTTTGCCATTCCTTCGTACCGCCTTCTTTCGTCTTGTATTAATTTAGTAGTTAAATCTTCTAAAGCAGCGTCTCTAACGTCTTCATCCGCAGCTTGTAATCTAAACGCTTCTTTCTTTACTTCGTTCTTTATGTAACTAACAGCACCTGAATTGAAGAAATAACTTCTATCATCTAATGTTATATCACTATCTTTTAATTGATCATCAATAACACCTAAGTTAGCTAATAACTGGCTTGCTATATTTGTGTAGTATTCTTTTTTAAGCACATAGTTACCAGCTGTTAATCTTTCAGATTCATCTATTAACTCTTGGAATTTAGGAATACGACCACCTTCTCTGGATAAATAACCCTTCCAAGGTTCATCTTCTTCGGGATTATCTTTTACATACGCTCTAAAATCTTTAAGCACTTCAGGTAAGGTCTCTTCAGTAATTGCTACAGGTGTTATCCCTATTCCTTTTATCTGTTCATAATCACGAATAACGTCGTCGTTAATTTTAAAGTATAAAGAAGAAGCTAAATCACCTTCGGTAGCAGCTACTTCATCCAATACGTTTAAAAGGTTTTGTCCTATATCACCTGTCCCTGCAAAAACTTTATCTATATATTGATCTACTTGCTCCTGTTGCATCTCAGGATTCATACTTGTAAATATAGAACGCAATGTAATTAATTTAGAAGTTGGCATATCTTCACGATCACGAACCCCTGAAGATAACACGGAATAAATTCGTCCTTTTAAAACATCACTTTGTTGAGTTGTTGATTGATTGCTAACTTCAGCTAGTTTAGTATTAACTTTCGATAGTAAAGGTGTAAGCTGTCTAACCGCTTCCTTTGTTCCAAATACTGGTTTCTTATTGATACGTATAGTACCCATAGAATCCAACAAACGTTTAGCGTCGTTGTATCTTCTTTGTGCGTATAGTTGATCGACAGTAGATGCATAACCGTCAACAATTAATTTGTTTCTTTGTCCTTTATCTACTCCTGAATCAGCTAGAATCGTTTCAAAGTTACTGGCAACATCAGCTAAAACAGATGTATCAAAACCTTTATCTCTTGTAACATTAGAAAGAGTAAAAGCTAATTCATCTTGAAGACCTAACTCTACAGCTTTTTGTTTGTTTGCTTCGTAAGCTAAAGATAATTTATTTTTATAAGGAATAGAAACTGTACTCCACAAAGCTTTAGCAGCGGTAGAAGAAGCAGCTGTTTCCCCTACTTCACTAGAAAAAGAAGACCACTGTTTATTCATGTACTCTTCTAAGTTACTCTCAAAATCTTGTCTTGTCTTGAAAGAATCTAAGTTTAATAAATCATCTGTATCAGCTTCTAGTTGAGGTATTAAGTTATTGTTAACAGCTCTTTTTAAAAGTACATCCCTATATGCTCTGTCTCTGTTATATCTAGCTAGTGGACTAAAACCTCCTATATCTTTGGTCTTCTTTAACTCAGCTATAACATTCTGTTCTTCAATAAGTTCAGCTTCTTCAGTACCTATTCTTTCTTGAGTTTGTTGTAAAGCACCGTACTGCTGTAAGATAGGATTAACTTGTGACAAAGCATCAGCAAGGTCCATCAACTTATTCCTTGGTGCTCGTACCTGTGCTACACTGTACTGACCTGCTCGTTGAATAGTAGGTTGAATGCCTGGAACTGCACCTCCTAATCCTTGTACTTGTACTCGTTCTTTAGCCATAATTAATAACCTGGTGTAGGAATGCTATATTGATCTGTCTTGGGCATATACCTAGAAACCTGTCCTCCTCCTATATCTATAGTAGACGGTGAACCCATCCTACTACTAATATCTAAACCTGCTCTGTATCCACTAAGTCCGCCACTTATCGCACTTAACCCTGCTGTTAAGAAACTAGGTTTACTGATAGGTTGTTGAATCCCTATAAGTCTTTGTTGAGAAGCTAATCCAGCTTGTTCTAATCCCAGCTGTGTACCTACTCCTGTTAACTCTTGTTGTCTTAAAGTTGCTGCTCTATACCCTGCTTCCTGTCTAGTATAGTCATCCATCAAAGCTTGTACACTAGCACCTGCAACACCTGCTTCCCCTGCTGAAACCCTAGCTCTAGCTAACGCTTCTTGGGATTTCCTACTGACTTGTTCAAGTTCCCTAGCCGTAGCTTCTTGCTCTTGTGCTTGTCGCATCCTAATTGAGGACTGTTCCTGTAACGCTCTTTGACGCTCCGCTGCTGCTGACTGTGCTTGATAGGCTGCTTGTGCTTTAGCTTGTTGTCTTTGTCCTATATACCCTGCACCTGCCGATGCTACACCTGCTATTGCTCCTATTGCTGCTAATGGTAAACACATATTACTTCCTCTCTATCTTAAATGCCTTATAACCAGGGATATTGCAATCCTGAAAAGTAGCTCCTAACCAAGTCAACCACTTGACGCTTAGTGTATTAGCTTCCATGACATAGTTTGTTAAGTAATCAAATCCATCCATTAAATCGTCTATCCACATCTGTGATTCTTTAACAAACTTCTTCTTTACTTTATAAAAATTCCTTGTACCCAGCAACCAACAAACTCCAATGTTCCCTCTAGGACTCACTCCAAAGCTCGCTAATAATCCGTCTTGATCTGTCTTGACGCTATAGCATTTACTACTTGATTCAAATGATCCGTACACAGCGTCTCTAGGGTGGTGCATTAAACCTATACATTCCATCATATCTTCTTCCCGTAAATCATCATATAACAAAGGAGCGTCTTCCACTGCATAAGCTTTTTCTATCTTAACCTCCATAGCGTCTACTCCTTGATATGATTGTAGATTCAAACTCAGCAGATAGTAACTTCACTGGTAAAGCACTAGAAGATTTAATTTCGATAGTGGCATCATTAGGTTGAGCTTGTACAGCAAACTTAAAGAATCCAGTCTCAGGTGTGAATTTATTAAGGGTACTGACAGAGGCTAACAAACTTGGGTTGTAGGTGTAAGTGTAGGTGTCTCTAAATTTAGGTGTGACTTCCACATTAAAGTGTCCTGTCTCTGAGTATTCAATACTACCGTTACGAATCGTTTGATAAGTATAATCAGATGCAGATCGTCCTCCTCTTTCTGTAGGTTGTTTTAAGTTCTGCTTAGAGAACCTATATAACATATCGTATTCAAAGCCTACAAAGAAATCATATTGACTAATGTATTCGTAACCATTTGGACTCCAAGCAGGTGCAGAATCAATAAGCCCAGTAGCGTCGTTCCAATATAAAGAACCAGCAGCATCAGGAAGGATAGTAGGTGATGAAGTATGACCTGTAGTACAAAGATATAAACCTCCTGTAATGTAAGAAGTTGATAAAGACCAAGCTAACGCTTGTATAGTTGTAGTAATTTCACTCCAATAGTCTTCCCAATTTGCACCCACTCCAGGTTCTTTAGCTGCGTCTGCTGTGTGGTTTTGTGTGCATTTATATGTCTTATTGTTATGCGTTACATGACTAGAGTAAGATACAAAACTAGCGATAAGACCACTCACAGCTGCTCTAGTAGGGTCTGCGTTATCTATAGTCAATGTCCTTTTGTTTCCATTCTTAGTATAGAAAGACATACCGCTTTTAAATTCAAAACCATTAGAACCTACGATCAAACTGACATTAGTAAGGTTAGTACCGTTAATACTTAAAGGAGTAGGAGTTCCTGTAGGATACCAACCACCTAGACCTACATAAGAAGAATTACCGTCTACTCTGTGGTCTAACAATAAAGAATAGTTCTTACCTGTGTCCACCAATCCATTCTCCATTGGTATCTTTTCTAGATAAGTACCGTCACTGTCTGTGGTAATGATATGCAAAGTAGATTCAATAAAGTAAAAACTTCTTACATCTTTATTAAAAGTAAAGGTCATCCAGGAACTCTGTATCTTCTCTCTGCCTTGCCAAAAGTATTTATATACAAACAACTTCTTATAGTCGGAGTCTGTCTGTACAATAATCATATTCTCTGATGCACTACCTTCCATCCTTACGATATTAGATGGGATGTACTTATTAACTTGTTCTGTTATCTCAGTTGCTCCGTATGTCTCTGTGTTATTATCAACAGTGTATTCAAGCAAACCTTCAAAGCTATTTCTTTTAAAGTTAAAGTATATGTGACTACTAAGTGCTAACGGTCTTATACTTTCTGATACATCATACTCAGTAACTGGAGATATAGTAACAGTCTTAGGAGTTAACAAATCCCCACCTCTAAGCACAAATTGAGTCTTAGCTGAGAATAACATGAGCTTCTCTTGGAACGCTTGTGCGTATTTAAGAATGCTGATCTTAGTGTGAGATATTCCTACATCTATAGGAGCAGAATCCAATAAGGTTTGTGTTGTGGTCCTAAAGAAATTAAAGTATTCATCTGCTTCTGAGAACACAATGGAATCATTTGTTAACAATCCTAACCTGTTCTTAAAGAAGAAGATATCGTTAATTCGTTTTTCTGCTCCTTTTAAATATTCAATGCCTGAAGCCCATTCCTTCGTGTTACTAGGTACTGTTGTCTGTGCTTTCCAATAAGTAGTATTCGTAGGTAAGATTGAACCACTGGAAGTATGAGACTTGATGCAAGAATAATTAGAACCTGAATATGTAACAAACTGTCCGCTTTCAGATACAAAAGAAGGGTATGGATTAGTATAATCATCACCTGATTCTCTTTGTGTCCAATTAATTAATTGCAAGTCAAAACTTGTAATCTTACCTGTAGCTGGAGAAGGGATTAATCTGACAGGCATAGTTTCAATATCTATCGCACTGTCTATTCCTGACAACTTATCTGCCGATGTTAAATCACTGTTCCAACCTGATGTCTCTATCCAAGAACCTTCTCCGTAATCTTCATTATCTTTTGTTTTAAATTGCACGTAGTAATCATCTTGTTCTAATTCAGCTTCGCCAATTACCTTAACCCTAAAGCGATTAAAACAAGATTTAGGAAGGTCAGTAATACTGTCCACTTCTTTATATATTACTCCTAATCCTTGATTTGCTAATCCATCAGAAACTCTTATTTGAAAGTCTATAGTGTTAGATATTTTTATAACACTTCCTTGTTGAGTTACTGTTACACCTACGAAATCTCCAGGTACATTTATTGAAAGCGTAGTAGGAAAGGTAACAGAAAAAGGATTAACAGAAGCTATTACAGCACCTGTAGAATCTAAAGTTACACTGCTGTCTGTGAACGCACTTCTATGTTGTTGTTTTTTAAAGTTTCCATAATACCTTTTAGTCCACTCTCTTACTTGTCTTATTGTGTACTTAGTGTTTACACCAGCTGTATTGGATGGTTGGTAATCAGCTCCTTCGTGTGTTAGTTGAAAAGATGACACTGAACCGTTTCCTCCAAATACAACCCAACCCTTAGCTCCTGAAGCTGTTAGCAACCCTGTTCCAGAATCGTATTGGTCAATGAAGAACTCATAAGTATAAGCAGTACCTCTCCAACTACTTCCTCCTGTAGGAGTCCAACCTGAACCGCCTGCTATATTAACTGATTTAACAGCTTTAGCAGAACTAACATAATCAGTTAAACAGGTTGTAAGGTCTTTAGCGATGTATTCAGTATCTGCGTATTTACCATCACTGTGTCCCGCTCTTCCACTTATATAAGTAGCAGGAGCATCACCGTGTGTAGTGTAATCATGTTCAGCTGCTAAACTACTAGATACAGGAACTAACTGTCCTGATAAAAAAATACTATAAGCTTTATCGTAGTCTCCAAGCTTAACAAATACTAAAGCGTCTGTCTCTAGGTCTGCTGTTCTAAACTCTTCGTCTGTGTTTCTTTGTATAGTCTTCTGTGTATTAACAAGAAAGGTAGAGTCTGCTATTGTTAAAGCTCTTAGGTCTTGTAAAGGATTAGATGTACTTAGATAGTTAGAAGCTGCAATAGAAGGAACGTTAATATGTATTGAAGTCTTAACATTAGCAGTAAGATCAAAAGCTTTTAATCCGTTAACAGAGTCATAGGTAATAACATATTTATTCTGTTCATCTCTATCTACATAGTGACTAAATAAATTAGAGCTAACATTAGCACCTAAGTCAGTATCATATAAGAACCTACTATTAGGTCTTTTTACTAATCCCTCTACTACAGTGGACCAAGCGTTTACTTGTTCATCACACTGTCCAGGGTATCTTAAATTGTCAGGCTGTTGTGATACACCTTGGGCAAGGTTGGGAACGCTGGTGTTGAGCAAAGGCATTATCTGTCAATTACTCGCATTACGCTATAGTGATCAAAGATAGTTCTGTCAGCATTCTCTGAGTCGCTTTCAATAGCCCTAGCTTTAGCTTCTATCTCATCTCTTAAAGCAAACCCTTCTATCTCACGACTACCTAAGAACCTAGCAGCAAAGATGCGAGCTGATTTAACAGATATGTAATGTCTAAATTGTTCAGGTAGTTCCTCGAACTCTAACTCAAAAGTAATAATAGCTTTTAAGTCTTTGGTCCAAGTGTCCCTGTGGTTTTTCCTGTCGTATAATTTAAGACCTCTTTGTACAGCGTCTGTGTCTGTGTTTAACTCAGGGTCTAAATCTACTTTTAAAGTGTTAACAGGAAGAGTAATCTTACTAGTAACAGAATCTGGTACTAAAGGATAATCATACTCTGTATTAAAATGCCATCCTTCTGATTGGATAGCTTTGCTGGTTTCGTCTAACGCATGGACTGCCTGTGTAACGGTTACAGGAACACTAGTTCCACTTAAAGTATTAACAGGTGATTCTCCTATTACAGAGATCATTATGTTTACCGCTTCTAGTTTAGTAGTCAGTGCCATCGCTTTTCTTTATAAATAAAAATATCAGTGAAGGGGAGTGGAACGAATCCAAACCTCCCCAACACCGAAGAGAGAATTATTTCTGTAACTCGATAGCACACTCAGGACGGAGAACTCCGTGACCCATAGCATACTTAGCAACAAAAAGTGTTCCTTGACGCTCGATTTGATACTCGCTTTCAGTAGCAAGATCAAGAAGCTTAACTGTTCCGACAGCAGCAGAGTGAGCAACGATACCAAGAGTATTGGTGAAGTTACCATTATAACCTGCTCCACCTGAACCAAAGACATCATTGCTTGCAGCACCGTCTCCAGTAGTAACAGCTGATAAATCAGTCGAAGGGATGTGATTACTTTTGTAGATCGTGATACCTGCAACTTGAGGAATTGATCCTGAAGCAATACTTCCTACTCCTCCAACGTCTTTATTGACAGCTGAAGTAGAGATAGCCAACGCACCAGCACCGCCAGTGATTAACTTGTAATACTCTTGAGGGCGAAGTACGCAGAAACGACCATCACTAGGAACGTCGTTTTCGTCTAGCTTCTGAGCAGCAGTGAATAAAGCAGCAACAAGTTCTGCTCCTGTTGGATCAGTGTTGTCAGCGTCATCAGTTGAATCAGCTCCGTCTCCCATTGCGTTAGCAGAAACATCGAGGATTCCTCCGACTTTACCGCCAGTAACAGCAGCAGCTGAACGAGCAGAAGCGATGAATACTTTAGCAATAGCAGTATCAAAACGAACTGCAAGAGCTTTACCCAACTCGTTAGCGTAAACGCTGCGGATGTCGTAGTGATTCTTTACGTCGTCGATGTTAGCCAAGAAGGTAGAAGCAAGTAACATCTTATCGATTGTAATTACTTTCTCTGCTTTCTTGATGTCGCTCAAGTATGAGTTTCCACCGTCAGCGATGTTTTCGCCAGGTGTGTGATAGTCAGCAGAAGCTACGCCTGTTACAGGGAACTGAGCTGATTTACCGTTTTCGATTGTGCGAACAGTATGTAGTGGTTTAAAGATGTTGGACTCCTCAAAGGTCTGCAAGATTTCTCCGCTGAACTTTTTAAGAAACAAAGCATCTACGTCACCAGCACTATTAACTTGTCCTACACGTGAGGGGGATGTATCTCCATTAGCCATGATATATTATCTCCTTATGTATTTTGTTATTAATGTTTATGTATTTGTTTTGCGACTTTCGTTGTAACCTTCGTTCGAGATTGTCCACCGCAGTGGGTCTTGACATTAGTTATACTAATTGTCTGTTAAAGTGTATTTAGTATAATAATTCCACCTAAACAAAGAACAGTCAAGACAATAGCTTTCTCCTTCTTTGTAAGTGAGTTATATAATTTTATTAATTTATTCATTTGTTTTGTGCTTTATTGTGAACATAGCGTGTGTAGATCAACGGTACTACATTCCAAAGAATAACACCGATAAGACAGAGTTTCAAGAACCCATATATCTCATCCAACATAGAATCAAAGAATCCATTATCCATCTCTTCGTTGAGTTGTTGTTGTACAAGTTTTTGTACATCTCCTTCAGATAAAGCTTTTACTTTACTAGCTAATCCTTTGTTCTCCTCCATCAACTTAGCTCCTTCTCCTACTCCCCATCCGAGGGCAGCACCACCAGCAGCAGCACCAGGACCACCAAGGCTACCAACAGTAGCTCCACCTACACTCCCTGCTAACGGATAAAAAGAAGCCTTGGAACATCCACCTAAAAGAACCAGAACCAACACTGGCAAGAAAAAAGATAGAGTCCAAGGCTTCATATCTATGAACCAACTTGATAAAAAATTATAGGTAATTGTGACTTGCTGCTATGCGTCTGTCAATCTCTTCGTGATAACTTTTGTCACCACTCTTGTATCTAGGATCAGACATTGCTCGTGCAAGTTCTTGGTTAGATTTAAAAGGCATTGTAGATGAACCACTTACAGCACCTTGTACTAGCTTAGGACTAACTCCATTCTCTGCTTTAAATTGTGCGTATAATCCTTTGGTAGCTAATTTAGCTTGTTCAACTGTACCGTTCTGTACGATTTCATCAAAAGTATTTACTTCTTCAGGTGATAGATTGTTAGCAGCCCACTCTGCCATTTGATCCCAATTACCTTCAGTAACAGATTTTATACTACCTTCTTCACTTTGTTGTAGTGCTTGTTGACCAGCAGCGTAGCTATCTACTAACTCCTTCGGTAACCCAATCTCAGCAAGATTCTTATAGGTCTCTTCAGATATAACACCGTCATTCTCAAAGAACTCTTTACTAGCTTCCACAATAACATCATTAGTATTCGTATCTTCCTTAGTGCTGTCATCTGGTTGTTCTTCTTCATTGGTTGTTTCTCCTTCTTCTTCTTGTTGATCTTCGTTAGCCCCTGCTCCCATTTTCTTTTCAAGTTCACTATAGGCATTAGCCATGTCTTCAGGACTCTTGAACTTTTCAGGTAACCATTCAGGTCTATCCTCTTGCGTTTGTTCTTCAGGTACTGCTTCAACAGATTCTTCTGTCTCAGGGTCAATCTCCTGTGGTGCTTTCTCATTTATCTCTACTCGGTGTAATTCAGCCATATCTCTCTTTTACTCTTCTTGTGGTTGTTGTGATGCCATGTACTGCTCTTGTGCAGCATTGATAGCAGGTGCTACAGCAGGTCCACCCAACTTCATCATCATCTCTTGTTGTTGGGCTTGCTGCATAGCTTGTTGAATTTCTTCTTCTGATTTAATCAGTCCTTCAGTCTCGATACCTAACGCTGTGGCTCTTCTTTTGAAGTAGTCAGATACATTAACATATTGTGCAACTGCTTGTGGACCAACGATTTGATTAGCTCCTGCAAGAAACAGATCGAGCTTTTGTAAATCATTACCTCGTCCTAGTGCTTCAACACCAGTAACAATAGTAGGTTTAACAATGTCTTTAGGTAACTTAGGAAGTCTTCCTTCTTTACTCATCCTTGCCATTAACCTAGTAACGACAGGCATTTGAAACTCTTGTGACAATAAAGAATACAGACCACCAAGTGCAGCTTCCAACTCTTGAGATAACATTCTTATCTCCTCTGCTGTTACTCGTTCTGCATCTCTGACCACACCACTGTTAAGTAGAAAAGCTTGAGATAGTCTATCACTAATCCCATTCATTACTCCTTGTGCAGTACGGAAGTCATTGAACTTGTTAAGTTGTAAAACAGATACATCTCCATCACTACCTTGTACAATTGCACCGTTAGGAGATTCAGATAAAGTCTTAGCCCTGGTTGTACCGTTAGGATTAACCATGAACAATACCTTAGCTGCTGCTGCACTGCCTTCGACTATCGCTTTTGTTAACGACTCTAAAGATTTAAGATCACCAATGTACTCCTCAACAAATCCTCGTCCGTAGTCTTCACCATCTATTCTTGTATAACGAAGAGGTAGGAATGGAGTCTTCTCGATAGGATACCTACCCTTTGACTCTTCAATAACAATTCCTTTAACATCTTGTTGTACTACATATTCATTACCTTCTCTAACTACAGAGGTGTACAAGTCACAGCTATTCTCTTTCTCTTGACGATATACTTCCTCTCTTACAGACTCAGGTAACATCATTGGAGCAACAGTTTCTTTGATAGCTATGTGTGTTACATTACCCATTGGGTCTCTCTTAACACAGTAACGATCCAGTCTGAATACTCTCATCCCACCGTCATCTGGTAAGTATAACAAAGTATTACCTGTCACTAATAAATTCTTTAACGCTTCAAACACTCCTACTCGAAATGCTTCAACTTCTACTTCTTGAGATACACTTCGTTCTACATCTGCTAACGCTTTCTCTAAGTCAGATCGTAATTGCTCTCCTCCCTCTGGTCCTAACTCCTGCTTTGCTTTATCTAATTCATACCTATCTATAACAAGACGGAAGAACGGAGCGTTAGGTGGTAACAGTGCTAACAATAACTTAGATGCTAAGTTGTTAACTCCTCTAGCTCCTACTCCTTGATAAGGTGTGTAATACTTAGTAGCGTAGTTGTGTCCATCAGGTGGCATTATGTAAGGTATAGTCAACTCAGATGAGGTACGACCTCTATCCAAGAAAGACCACCGTTGGTTCTCTAAGGAGTGGTATAGACCTTGGGCTGTTTCTTGCATAAGTTAGATAGGTGTGTCAGATGTCCATTCGTCAGTTGCTAATATAGTTAGTATTTCAGAGTGGGTGTATTGTGTTTTACCAGCCAAGAATGAAGGTGTTGTGTCCGAATCAAACTTAACAAAAGTCTTACTACCATCGACTGAGTAACGGATTGTATCTGCACTTGTCTCATCGACTTGACTGAAATCAACGGAGTCTACTTCGTCCGCATTTATTATTACATATTTTCTGCTCATAATTTTAAGATGGTACTGTGGTTGAAAAGGTAGGACCATTTGTAAGAGTTCCATCGTTTCCTCCACTACCTTGATCCGTAATAGTAACACCTGTACCACCATCGTTTTCACCCATCCTCCACCATCCTACGGGACTTAGAGAGGATATATCGTTAGGGACTCCGCTGTTGTAGATAGAGGTTATATCGGAAGATGATAGTGCTGAGTCAAATAAAGAAACTTCGTCAATAAGTCCTTCTGCTGGGGACGCATACCCATAAGCAGTTCTGCCTATATTAAAATCCGTGCTTTGTCCACTATCCTGTGCATAGTCAATAGCTCTTGTTTCGGCTCCTGAATATTCTTCTACACCATCAACATATAATTTAACATTTGTTTGATCGTAAGTGAAAACAACATGATGCCAATCAGTAAGTGTATAACTACTGCTACTAGTTATGTTGTTTATAAATGCAGCAGATGCAAAGCCTAGATGAACATTAAATTTATTACCAGATGTGTACCTTAAATGGATTGATCCGTATCTTGACCCTGCTTTAGAAAGTATGTAGTTAAAAGTATTAACACTTCCACTTACTTTAATCCATGCGGAGAGTGTAATATTAGCAGGTGCTAATGAAGAAGCGTTTCCGCAATTGATAAAATCATCAGTTCCGTCTAGTGAAATTGAATATTGGTTTGCGAATGCACCTCCTCCACTAGCTGGTGCAACAGTCCCGGCAAAACTTGGTAAACAAATTGGCATCTTAGGAAGCTGTGTCTCCAGCTAATACAAATACATCAGAGGCAGTGGATATTAATGTGGCTACCCCATGCTGACCAGCAATCTTGGTATGCGATTGGCGATTGTTAATTGTTGTTGAAGATGCAACAAATGTAACTTGACCAGCACCTTTTTGCACAACTGAACAGGTAAACCCAGCACCTAGTCCGCTAGGAACTGTAACTGTAACTGCTGATCCATTATTAAGGACTACTACCTTTCCAGCATCTCCAGCTAATAAAGTGTATGCCGTTCCTGTTTGGTCGTTTATACTAGCGTCAAAGCCTAAGATTGCAGTTCCGTCAAAGTTACCGTCTGTTAATTCACCTGCACTGACTGATTGTAAAGCACTATCTGCTAAAGTTCCTTGAGCTGCTGTTGCATAGTCTGTACTTGCAGTAGTAGCTGCTGAACCTAACCCTGATATATCTGTGTTACTAAGTGTTACTGTACCTGTCCTACCTGCTACCGATTGAACAGGAGCAAGAGTCATTAAGTTATTCGCTGTTACTCTTTTAGTAGTGGGTGTCCCTGAAACATCAACAACAGCTATTTGATCGCCACTTGCTGGAGTTGTTAATGAGGGTAATTCTGAAATCTTTTTATTAGCCATCGTATTTTAAATTTTATTCTATTTCTAAACGCATATCATCTTCTGTCAATAAAGCTTCTTCCCCTTCAGTCGTAAGCATATTATCTCTTTCATAGAAATCATATATCTCACCAAACTCAGGTCTTATAAGACGATTAGGTATTATAACTTGGTTGTTAGGTTTATCTTGAGAACCGTATGGAAAGATTAAAGACATCTAATTAAAGAGAGTCAGTAGTTCCAGTAGCAAAGACGCTATAAGTACCATCTGTTCTAGCTGATACATTACCTCTTATTTGTTCGTAGTGTCCGTGATCATCTCTGACCATGATAGCACCGTTAGCTGTTACAGCTTCAGAGTGAATGACATACCAAGAACCACCTATGTAGGCTTCTATGTCTACCGTACCTCCTGTGGTTACTGATGAAGAAGCGATTACAAAGGTCCAACCCTTAGAACGCTCTACTGAGAATGAACTGCCAGCCCCTGTTGAAGTAACAGATGATAGCAAAGTCTTTTTTGAGAGTGTGCGAAGCATGATATTATATAGTTATGTTGTTATTAAGAAGACATATAGACACCAGTACCACCAGCAGAACCACCAAGTGTAGGTCTAGAAGACCGTGCTAACTGTGCTTGTGCTCCTCTTCTTCTCTTCTTAGGCTTCATCTGTGCTGCGGTTACTGCTACCTTCTCTTTCTCAGGTGCATTAGGGATAGGTGCTGGAGGTGGAGGAGGCGGTGGAATATCTGGTGCTGACATACACATAGTTAGTCTTTTGTTAAAATGTTTTGTTGTAGTTGATCGTTATAAGTTTGTCTAAGGAATCTAATTACAGACACTTGTCCACTCTTAAACCAAACATCTTTTTCAGAGTTCGTCAAGTCAGGACATTTGTCAGGATATAATTGCTCTAATCGTTTAATCATAGCCTCGCTTATAAGAGGCATTAGTTCATCTTCCATTATTCCGTGTCTCCAATCCATATGTATAGTGGGGTCATGCTTTATAACTCCTATCTTCTAGTTCTTGTGGTAGTCTACCTTTTCTGATTTGATCCTCGGTCCACAGGAAAGCACTAGCATTCCAAAGTATAGCACCTGCGTGGTCTTCTGTATCATCTCCTTCACTAAGTGCTAACAAGTGTCTACTCATGCTGTCTATTAATCTACTGAGGGGGAATCCGTTGTGCCAGTTGTTGTCTCCGTAGAGTTTTCCTCCTTCTTCAAATCGTCGGGCAAGGGATCGAAGGGCGATTGGAGGAATAAGGCTGAATCGTCCTCGTCCAGTAGCCCTGTCACGCTCCGCACCAGTGGCATAATGTTCTTTCTCTCCAGAGTTTGGTAGTTCTTCGGTGTCCATAGTTTTGTTATTTGTTTTTGTTTTTTATTGTATTCTTGTTTTCTTAGTAGTCGTGCCATCCACGCATTCATCAAAGCTTCCTGTTCTGTTTGTCCCTTCTTCTCGTACAAAGCAACAACAGATTCCCAAGTGTATCCGTTATCATCCAACCATCTCTTAGCAGTCACAGCTCCTACTCCCTTTGCTCCGCTGAATCCATCTGTTGAATCTCCCATCAAAGCTTGTAGTAGGTGGAAGTGATCTGCTTCTTCTTCTGTAGGTTCGTGGTATTCTTCTCTGTTATAATCATAGAAGATTCCTGGTACACTTTTGAAGTCCTTGTCTATTGATACGATGATACGCTTGTCTTGTCTGTTAGGTCTTTCAGTAGCTAAGATACTTAACACATCATCAGCTTCTATGTTAGCCCACAGTTGTGCGTCTAGTTCATTGATCATCCATTCCTTCATAGGTTTTAAGATGATAGGTAACACTGACTTCCTTCTGTTCGACTTGTACTCAGGGAATAGTTTCCTTCTGAAGTTTGCTCGGTCACTCAACGCTAACACTACTTCATCTGCTTTAAGTAAGTCTTTGAATTGTTCTATCCTTCCAATGACTCGGTCCTTTGCTACTGCCATGTCTGCGTGTACAGTCCACAACTCTTCTTCCCATTGTATATTTTCTTGTGCTATGATTGACGATTCAAATGCTAATACATCTGCGTCAATTAGTATGGTTGTTTTACTCATAGAATATGCTCCAGTTCTCTTGGTGTTTTTTATATTTTGATTTACTATCAGGTAGGAGACTTAACTTTAATGTTACTCCATTTATTTCTTCTCTTGGTATTAACCACCACATCTTCTCAGGTACAATATAACATCCTACCACATCTATCGAGTCACACATATAAGACTTTCCTGTGCATCCTGATCCACTGTTTATATGATATGTATTAGCTGATGATTTATTACCTGAGGCTTTGATCTGTACTTTTAAAGTACCTGCTGGACAAGTAACAATGAAGTCCCAAGGCATAGGCGTAGTAGGTACATGAGGTTCAAAGTCTCGCTCTAAACATTCAGTTGTAAACCTTGACTCTGCTATTGCTCCGATTCGTTGGGTCTTTGATGAGGGCATAGTATTATAAGTTTGTTCATTCTTCCAATCCCAGTGAACATTTAATTCAGTTGTATCATACAATTCTGCAAGGGACAAGTAGTAATCAAACTCAGGTTCTTGTTTTAGTGTGTCTCTGCCCATGACTCTCCTACTTTATATTCACCGTCCATAGGACACTTCATGTTTAGCTCTCTACCTGCTGCTTGGATTGCTTTGACAGCTAACTCTCCGTATGTCTCTGCTAACTCAGGTTTAACTTCAGCTTGGAACTCATCGTGTATGTTACCTACAAAAGCATACTCTCTTCCGTGTTGCCATCCAATGTCAGTAAGCTTGGTATTTAGTTTTATTAAAGCTACCTTCATAAGGACAGCACCAGCAGATTGAAGTAACATATTGAGTGCAGCGTGTTCACTTCTTATAGGTAGAATCCTACCGTCTAGTCCTGTTAAACATCCATTCTGTTCTGCCTTCTGTTGGATTAATTGTTTAAGCATCTTCAACGCAGGTAAGTTAGATAAGAACTTCTTCTTTAATCTACTACCATCTTGTGCTGTACCCTCTACAATCTCTCCTATCTTTGCATCACCTGCTCCGTAAAGGAATCCATAGATGAATGTCTTAGCTTGGTCTCTAGTCTTTAACCCTGCTGCCTTCTGATTAACAGAGTGTATGTCTCCTTCAAGAATAGCTTTAGTGTACTCTCCTCCGTCCCAAGTTGACAGGTAGTGTGCAAGCATACGAAGTTCTAAACCACTGGCATCAACACCTACTAACTTGTATCCCTTTTTAGTTATAAATAAAGAACGACATTCCTCACCGTACTCTGCTCTTGTAGCTGGTACTTGTGCTAGGTTAGGTAAGCTATGAGTACATCTGCCTGTGACTGCTCCGTTTGTGTTGACTCGTCCGTGGATTCTGCCATCCTTAACTAATCTTAGCCATCCATTCTTGCCTTCAGCTAGTTGCCCTAGTCTCTTGACTACTAACAAATACTCCAGCAAAAGCTTCGCTGATGGATGGTTAATAGATTTTAAAGTAGACTCATCAATCTTCACAGTCTTTCCGTCATTGGATACAGGTATTTCAAAACCTAAAGCTTCAAGTCTTTCTTTAATTTGTTTACGACTACCAGGATTAAAAGGTATGATCTTCTCTTGAGCACCTAACGATACAGCTTCTTTAACTAAGGTCTGTTTTAATCCTCTAGTTTTTAACTCCTCCTTTAACTTTGCTTTAGTAGGTGCGTTGATTACTTCGATGAAGTTGCTGTGTTTTATTTCCAAGCTCCATCCTGAAGCACTCTTCATCTTCTCAACAGTAGGTTCAAACATCTCTTGTAACTTATCTTGTAGCTTTGCTCGTACTGCGTTTAACTTCTGCTCCAGTTGTTCAGCTTTATCTATATCAAAAGCAAAGCCTTGACTCTCTTGTAATCTGATGATGTAAGCAAACCAATGTTCAATAGCTAACATCTTCCTACTAGGTTCAAACTTAGTTAAGTATTCATACAAGGTCTTAGTTACTAACACATCTCGTTCACAATACTTCTTCATCTCTTCGTTGTAGTGATCGAATGCACCCTCCTCTTCTCCGTAAGTAAGCTTTAACATCTCACCCATCCTGTGTCCCCAAGCTTTTAAACTGTGACTACCTATCATAGAAGGGTCAAAGTTCTTACGCTTGAAGTCATCTTCTCTAAGGTCAGGATGTACACACCTACTCATAACAAGCGAGTCTTGTACTCGGACCAAAGGTGGATGGAAGTTATACAACTTAGCTAACGCAGGTAGATCAAACCCTATCACATTATGTCCTATGATCTTGTCTGCTTTGCTTAACATATTAAGTCCTTCCTTTATCCCTTCACCTTCAAAGGTAATCATCTTAGCTGCTATAGGATCGTAGATGGATATGCAATGACAGACCTTGAGGTCACTCAGATTAGTGAAGTCCTCGATGCCGTTTGTTTCTATATCAAAGAATAGTATTTTCATATTGTTAAAACGGACTTGGTCCGTTGTTGGTTGTTATTGTTTTGTCTTTGAATTGGTTCTCATCTTCTGTGTACCTACCACTGTCTTGATCGTAGAACAAGGTAGTAGCTAGTCCAGTTTCTCCTGAGAATCTATTCTTTAAGACTCTTACTTTTGTTTCGTTATTGTTTTCTTTTTGTTGGTTTCTCTCTAGTCCTATGACCATATCACTAAGTTGTGGTATCGAATGACTACCTCTCAGGTCTGCAAGTCTAGTGACTCCTCCTTCCTCATGTCCTCCACCATTCGGTGGTCTTCTAAGGTGAGATACTAACACCATTCCACATCCAGTCTCTTCTACTAAGCTTCTAAGTTGTGTCATTGTGTTATCAATTAACCGTCGTTCATCATCTCCTTGGATACCACTAACTACAATAGATAGATGGTCAAGGAATATCCACTTACAACCTAGTCCTTTGCACAGGTAGCGTATCTTACTTAACAAGTTATCACTCTCTGTACTTCCGAAGTGATCATAGGTATAGAAGTTCTTGTTACCCATCGTCTCATCGAATGCTTTGCGTAACTCCTCCTCCTTTAAATCATTCTCAAGGTGGAGTGGTTTGTTAAGATGAATGCCCATGATGCCAAGTGCAGTTCTTCTTACTGATTCTTCAAGTGCTATATAACCTACGGTCTCGCCAAGTCCAAGGAGATGGTGACAAACTTCACGACAGAACAAGGACTTTCCAATCCCTGAACCAGCACAAAGTGTCACCAACTCTCCTCGTCTTATACCGTGTGTCATACCATTCAAAGAAGCATACGGATAAGGTTGTGACTCAGAAGTATCCTCCTTTATAACAGCTTGCCATATATCTTCTCCTCCCACTATCCCATCAGGTCTATATTCCCTCGCTTGCCATAGACAATTCACCAACTCCTCGCTACGCTTTGCCACTAACATATCGTTAGCATCTTTAAGAGGTAACTCTGCAATGTGTGCTTTTCCTGGTGTCAATAGTGCAGCACATTTAGCTGCTCCATCTCTTCCTGGATCATCATTATCAAAGCAGAAGATTACTTTCTCAAAGCTTTCCAACCAATCAATTGCTTGGCTGACATACTTCTTTGCTCCTCCTGCTCCGTTAGGTACACTAACCACAGCCCACTTGTTTCCGAAAGCTTGACTGACACTTAACGCATCAATCTCACCTTCACATACTACTACTCTTCTTCCACCACTACTCCAAAGGTGCTGTCCGTATAAGCCATACAGCTCTCCTTTGATAGAGAAAGTTTTGTTAGCGAATCGTAGTTTCTGTGCGACAAGTGCTCCGTTTCTACTCTTGTAGTTAGCAATGTGTACTGGTTCTCCGTTGTGAGTTCCAATGTGATACCCCCACTTCTGACAAGTCTCCTTTGTTAAGTTCCTTCTGGCTACTTCTTGTGGTTTGCCTGTGATAAATGTGGTATCGTTGGTTGTTGGTAGTGTCATAGTTTGTTGTCTGCCTCGACTGTATGAATCACAGCTGAAACATTTTGTGCTTCCGTCGTCGTTGACTGCAAGAGCGTCACTCGATCCACACTTTGCACACTGCTGGTGCGTTCTAGTGAAAGCCATTGTTTTGGTATTTGTTTATGTGCATATAATATTCCTTTCTTCTCACACCACATCGCATAGGTAGTCTTACTTCCTTTACGAATCTTGTTGTAAGCATTTTGAAATAACAACCTAATGTCTAAGTCAGGATGTTGTTCCTTGATTAACAAGTGTTTAGTCCTGTCCTCCGTGACCCACCTCCCCTTGGTTTCAATAATGATTCCGTTGGGGAGGATGAAGTCAGGAGTGTAAGTACTAAGACGCTTGTACTCGATCACTAACGATTCGTAAGTATACTTTATACCACATCGTCTTAGTTGTGATGCTATTCTCTCTTCAAATCCAGACCTAAAAGTCTGCTTTGATAATGTCCTCTTC
>Ga0196901_1000231_pt1 | contig 30437 bp, 31 predicted proteins | sample CB_VirMetaG_FD_169099 | JGI IMG/M metagenome (GOLD analysis project Ga0196901, IMG submission 169099) | Freshwater to marine saline gradient viral communities from Chesapeake Bay - CB_1504_1 Viral MetaG (v3) (version 3) | ecosystem: Environmental > Aquatic > Marine > Coastal | place: USA... | reverse complement strand
GAGAAATTTTGACGCGGGAAAAAACACTTACACGAACTAAACAATAAACAAAATGAGAGGAAACGTTTACATCTCAATTCCAACGGCGGACATCGCAAACGCATTGCCGTCAGCCATCACACGATACGATTGGACGGAAGTGGCCTACAATGATGAAGGTGAAGTGGAAACAACCACAACCATCCATCCAACGTGGTCGCAGTACGGCGAAAAGTACAAAGCGCAATTTGGTGCGCCCGTGGTCGCTGGTGAACACACCATCTATGAATTGGAAGTGTCGTGGCAAGATTCTGAAACAAGCGCATTGGTCGCATTGGGTAGCGGTAAGGCCGCACCGAATTACACACTCATGACCGCAACGGAAGCGCGTGAGTTGATCAGTGACAATGCAGTTTCGCTTGAATAACAATAAACACTATTACTTAAATTTGTAATACAAAGATTAGAAAAATGATGAACGACAAACTTAAAGCAATGTACGCAGGTGGTGGTCTACTGAAGGCGCTACTCAAAGACCCTAAGCAACGCGAGATGGCTAAGGGTATGTTAAACAAAATGGAAATGGGCGGCAAGATGGACTACGGAATGGGTGGTGCAATGAAGTACCGCATGGGTGGTAACATGCCTGGTGAAGACGAGGTTGTTACTGAAATGATGTTGGACAAAATTCAAGATAGCACCAGAGGAAATTTTGAAATGGTAGGAGAGGATTTCTTACAACAAAGAGAGGAAGATATTTCTGACTCTGGTAAACTCTTAAAGTTCTTTGCTGTTAAAGAAGCGGCTCGCATGCTGGACGAAGAAGGCATCAGCCCAAGAGGTATGAAGCCACAAGAACTTCTTAACGCTGCTCGCAAAAAAGGTCTTAACCCTATGCGTGGTGCTAAAGATTTATTCGATAGAGAAATCGATAGACGCAGAGGTATGTCAGAATTTGAAACCGACAGCGAATTCAGAGCGTAACATATTGATTACACGAGATAAAAAAAGGGGGCCGTTAAGCCCCCTTCTTCGTTTATAAACGCGAGATGGTTGTTGTTTCTCTCCGTCCGTACCAAACGTGGTACGAGATTCTCCAATGCTTGAAGTAGTAGATGTTACTGATGCCATTCAAATCCTCTACAGTTCTGTGAGGAGCACTTAGTCGCATCTCTGTAGGTAGGTCTACATAGTCGATGTGAACAATGGTGTCTCCAGGAAATGGAATTGACAATTCGTACTCGTATCCTTCTGCTAAATCGAGGATACTTTCTTGTGCATTTGCTGCTACTCCAGTAAGGAGTAATAGGCTCATAATTAAATGTTTCATAATAAATCGGTTAAAATTTCACTGCGATAAACATAGTAATTCCTTTTTAACTTTGCAACAATCAGTTAAATTTTTTTCAAATGAACAATGTAGAATCAAGTATGGAGCAAGCAATTCAAGATGCTGGTTTTAGTATTTCAGATACGATGCCAGAATCAGGGAATAACGCTCCACAAGAAACACAGCCACAGGCTGAACAGCAAACTACAGCGCCCGAACCGAGCGCACCCGTTGGGGCAACTCAACCACAAGAGGTTCAACAAGAAACCGCTCCAGCACAGGAGCCTACACAGCAGACTGCGGAAATATCGCAAGAGCCTGTACAGGAAACCGCGCAGGAGCAAAGTTCTTTTAATGAGGATTTATCAGCGTTAGAAACTTTCTTTGGTGCTCTAAGCGAAATGCAAACAGAGACACCACAGCAGGTAGAAGACACTGAATCAATAACTGCATCAGACCTTGACCCAAGGATTAAAGTTATTGCTGACTTCGTTGAGAAGACTGGACGTTCACCAGAAGACTGGTTCCGCTACCAGGCATTAGATCCATCCGAAATGGATGATCGTACTGCGATGCGTGTACAGATGGCAAGTGAATATCCATCGTTGGCTAACGACGAGATTGATTTACTAATCAACTCTAAGTACAAGACTGACGACTCAATGTACAACGAAGAAGAAGTAAGACTTGCAAACCTACAGTTGAAGATTGATGCAGAGAAGGCAAGACAAAGTATTGGTACACTTCGTAATGATTTTACCTCTCCTTTGACGCAGCCCTCAACCCAAGCCGAAGAGGAACCAAATCCTTTCGACGAGTCTTGGCTCAATGCGAACCAAACATCTCTTGGAGAATTAGGCGAAATTGCCTTTGATTTACCAAGCGGTAAGGCGTTTAATTTTGGAGTCTCACAAGACTATCGTAATGAATTGGCTAAATCTAATGGCGACATGACCGCGTTCTTTGATAGATACGTGGACAATACAGGTCAATGGGACCACGACCTATGGAATATGCATAGAACAGTTACGGATAATCTCCCTAACATAGTTAAAAGCATTTACCAGCAGGGACTTAGCGATGGCCAGCGAGCCATCGTTGAACGTGCAGCAAATATTGACCCGAATAGTCCGCAGTCTAACACAGAACCAAGTCAACAGGACTCTTTGACGCAACAAGTACTTGATGCCCTTGGACGTCCGCAAATGTTTTTAAAATAACTGCTATAAAAATTATTACACATGGCAACATCTTCAGCACCTCCGGTGTTTAACGACAGCAAAGACGCGGTATTCCGCCGTCTCGACCCAACGAAATACACTTCGTTGGCAGATTTCATTGACGAAATCAACAAACCAGACAACCGTGACCAATTGGTTAAGACCTATGGTTACCAGCAAATCTCTGGTGGTTTAACGGGGTTTCTAAACCTTACAGGCGCAGTACGCGCAAGCGGTACCGCAGATGAGGTACAGTACTGGGAAGAAACTCGCCTTCACTCTTACGCTACAGTATCATTGGCAGCAACAGCAGCAACTACTGCGACTACGTTGACATTGACTAAAGCAACAGGTGATGCTTCTGTATTACGTTTGAACGACGTAGTATTATGGAATGGAAATGTACGCGGTATGGTAACTGCTATCTCTCCAACAGGTGAGGTTGCTCACAACGCTACTGCATCTTACACAGTACAAATCCTAAATGGTAACATTGGTGCTACTGCGGCAACTGGTGCTTACAACTTGCCAGTAATTGGTAACTTGTTTGCTCAAGGTTCTGACCAAAACAGCGGTTACTTGGAATCAAACGTAATCAAGCGCACAAATGCTTACAGCATTATCAAAGAGGTGTTCAAGGTTACAGGTTCTCAAGCAACTAACATTGGTTGGGTTAACGCGGGTAACGGTGACTACCGTTGGTACGTAAAAGGAGAAATGGACACTCGTGCTCGTTTCTTAGACAAGCGTGAAATGATGTTATTGTTAGGTCAGTCTATCACTAACTCATTGACGACTACAAATATCGGTGGTACACCAACAGCGGGTGAAGGTTACTTCGCTGCTATTGAGAACCGCGGTATTGTACAGAGTGGAGCAATCAATGACTTCGGTGAAATGGACTTATTGATTGAAGAACTTGACAAGCAAGGTGCTGCTCCAGAGTACGCAATGTATGTGAACACTACTCAAGCATTAGCGATTGACGACATGGTTGCGTCATTGAACGGTGCTGCAGGATTCGCTTCTGCAACTGTGGGTGTAGGTGCATTCGGTGGACGTGGATCAGAACTTGGTTTCGATTCATTCAAGCGTGGTGGATACACATTCCACAAGCACTCTTGGAAACTATTGAACGACCCAACATTGTTGTCTGGTTCTAAGTACTTAGGTGCAATGATTCCGTTGACTACTGTGGTTGATCCTAAGACTGGTAGCCGTGCTGCTGCTTTGGAATTGAACTACAAAGACACTAACGGATACTCTCGTGAAATGGAGCACTGGATGACAGGTTCTATCTTAGGTGTGAACAACACTAACGAAGATAGCCTACAGTTCAACTACCGTTCTGAGTGTGCATTGGTTACTCGTGCTGCTAACCAGCACATCTTAATCAAGGATGCATAAACATCTTGAGGAGAGGGGCGATGCCTCTCTCCTTTTTTTAATTATTTAATTCTATTCAAATGTCAACTACAACAAAGGCTGCGTCCGCAGTAAAGAAAAAGGCTGCGCCTAAGAAAGGCTACAGCGTTATCAAAAAAGAAAACACAGGCCCCGTACAAAAGGTATACGAAATCCCAACTGGCGGTGGTATTGTTTGTAAAATCAAATCAGAGTCAACGGTATACGATGAATCGACAGGAATGGTTAGAGCCATTCGCTACTGTCCTTCAGAGCCAAGTATATACCGTGACGAACAAAGCCCTAATGCACGCAGGTCTCACGTAATCTTTAGAGACGGGTTACTTGCTGTTCCACACAACCAACCGAACCTTGGTGCGTTCCTCGATTCACATCCACAAAACATTGAGAACGGTGGTAACCTGTTCAAGTTGGTGGACAACAGCAGAGATTCACAGGAAGAGGTTGATCAGGAGTTCTTGACGCACGATGCTGTAGCATTAGTTCGCACTAAAGATTCAGACGAGATTCTATCCGTTGCTATTGCCTTAGGTATTGGCATCGAACAAAAGATGATTGATATACGTCGCGAGTTACTACGTGAGGCTAAAGCAAATCCTGCTGGCTTCATTGGTATGTTTGACGACCCACGCGTGAAGACACGTTCTGCTATTATACAAGCAGGTGAATTCCAAATCTTAGCACTTAAACCAGACGGAGCATATTGGTTCGACAGCGGAAGGCTGATTGTCTCAGTACCTGCAGGCCAGGATACTACTGACATTATGGTTCGTTTCTGTATGACAGAGAAGGGCGCAAGTGTTTATGAGGAAATCGTTTCGCGATTAGAAAAACTTTCGTAAGTTTGTCGTATCTCGTTTCATAGGCATAGTAATGAGAGATCGGTTACACACTAAGAGGGCCCCGTAAGGCCCTCTTTTTTATTCGTATATTTGCTACAAAGCCTAACGGATATGGCCAGCGTAGAAAGAGTATACAAAGCAGTAAAAGACATATCGAATAAAGACCAGAGAGGATTTGTAACTCCGTCTATATTCAATCAGTTCTCTGGGGTTGCCCAGATGAATATATACAACCGTTTGTTTGAGGAGATAACAATGGGCAATCGTTTGCGTAGAGCGCAGATAGATGGTCCGCGTCAATTCGCACGCTCCAAGCAAATAGAGGAAGACCTATCTACCTTTGCTAAGAAGTCTGAACTTACATTGACTTCGGGTGCAGTAGACAAGCCAAGCGACTTTGCTCGTGTTATTTCTATAACCACTATCGGTAAGAAAGTACTTGGTTCACAGAAGCAATCTATCGTACAGATTGTATACAACGAAGAACACATAGATAGAATACTTAACAGCGACCTGTCTGCACCGTCAGACGACGCTCCTGTTGCACTTATAGGGAACCAGATAGAGGTATTCCCTAATACTAACACAAGCATCTCTAAAATCAATCTGAGATACTACAAGATACCACAGGGTATTGTTCCTAACACTGGAGCAAAGACTACTGCGGCCCCTAATTTTGGGTACACCTCTTCCGTTGCTGGTGTAGAAATTTATTCAGCAGCAAATAGTGTAGACTTTGAATTACCAGAGCAATACTTTACGGAAATCGTAAATGAAATCTGTACACTTATCGGTGTCAACCTTCGTGACTCAGATGTATACAATTATGGTGCAGCAGAAACCACTAAAGACGAGAGTAGATAATGAGCCAGGCATACATTACAGTAGACAAAGTAATTAATGATTACGTACTAAGCATAGATATGGATGACTACGGTTCTGCCGCATCCGACTACATGCTACGCCAATTCGCACTGCGGGGTATACGTGAGTTTGGTTTTGATATATCACACAACATAAAGACCACACTCCTCGATGTAAACGAATCTCTTGGGACAGTAGAACTTCCTTCTGACTTTGTTGATATGGTTAAACTCGGGCAACTTGGTAATGATGGTTTGGTGTATGTGTTTGCTGAAAACAAGAATATGAACTTGTTACCAGATCAGCCAGCCGATGCTATCCCGGACTACCTACTTGGGTTTGACTCTTATGTGTTTAGAAACTTTATCTACGAGAACTCAATGGGTCGTCTATACGGCATGGGTGGCGGACAAGGTGCTGGTGAATATAGAATTAACTGGCAAGAGAATAGAATAGAGATATCATTGCTCTCCGATACCACACAGATAGTTCTTGAATACATTTCGGATGCTGCTAAATGCGACAACCCCTGTGTTCCTGTATACGCAGAAGAAGCACTACGCGCATACATATACTACAAAACAATAATGCGTAAGTCAAGTGTACCTGCAGTGGAGAAACAGCGTGCACGTGCAGAGTATTATAATGAAAGACGTTTAGCGAACTCAAGACTTAAGTCGTTCAACAAGTTTGACGCAATGAGTGTGAGTCGCAAAAACTTCAAACTAAGCCCTAAAGCATAATAGATGGCTTCAATAGATAAACTACTTCCTCGCTCTCTAAATCAAGATGATGATGAGCGTTTGATTACATCTACGCAAATGACAGATGCGCAGAACATACGTGTGTCTGTTGACTCTAATGAGGATGCTTTAATACTAAAGAACGCGTGGGGTAATACGCATCGTTCAGCCACTATAGAGAACGGATCAATGCCTGCTGGTCAGAACACAACCATAGGTTCTATTGGTGACGACTCATCAGCACAGGTATACTACTTCGTATACAACAACCAAGGCAACCACACCATACTGCGACACGACCAGAATGCAAAGAAGACCTACATCGTTTATCAAGACGAGGTATTGAACTTCTCTAAAGAAGGTTTTGTAAAAGCAGACATCGTTAAGTTATCTAACGGTAACATATTGTTGTACTTCAACGACAGTACGAGTGACCCTAAGAAAATTAACGCAACACTTGCAGAGCAAAGTATTTCTGGAGCAGGAGGTTATCCTGCAACGTTTCGTTTAGGAACAATACAGCAGCGCACGAATTATATTACTGTGGCAAAGCAGCCACCGTTATCATCTCCAGAGATTACCTTCTCGAGAAACAATGATTACCCACAGAACGACATCTTTGAAAAGAACTTTCAGTTCGCGTACCAATACGAGTACTACGATGGAGAGCAAAGTGCACTCAGCCCGTACTCGGAACTTGCGATATCTAAGTCGCAGTTAAAGGATGGGTTCATAGATGTAGGTGCACGAAACTATTGGAACCAAATAAACATCAAGGTCAATAACTCTGAACTCGATGTAAGGGACATCAATATATACGGACGCATTGGCGACAAGGATACTCCTTTCTTTTTGATTGATAACATCCCTAACGTACACGGATCTGGAACGCAGACTGTTGCTTTTAGAAACGACTCTAACTATACAGGTCTATCCGCTAATGTTCAAGATAAGTTCTATGACAACGTACCGCAGAGAGCAGACAGCCAGGCGGTGTCTCAAGGGCGATTGTTCTACGGGGGATACACTGAGGGGTATGGAAATTTAAACTCCATAGATGTCTCTGCTGTACCTAACTACTACGACAAGCCTAACACCTACGAGATTCTTGTATCAAAGTCGGATGAGTTTGTGACAAATGGTTCGGCATTAGAGATTGACTTCACTAATATCCCAAGCCCCATATTAGAAGACTCTAAGATATTATTATCCTTCGCTTGGAACGATGGTGCAGTAAACATCTCTAACAATCTTGGATTCGACAAGGACTACAACTTCACAGACCGTACACCTAATATTAAAGTATACAACGACGCGGGTGGTACCGATAGAATTACGGGACTTAATTTTTCCGATGAATTAGAAGCCCTTGCAGGAATTCGTTCCATCATCAATGGCTCTTCAAATACAAGTGGAATCAACGTAGAGGGTACATTGAACATGCCACCTATCGTTCAGTTCATTGCACAGAAGAACACCTCAGACACAAGACAAGATACTGTACCTATTCGCAAGATTAAGAAAGGTATTAATGTCATCAGCAGTGGGTTCCAAGTAAGAGAGATTATACCTATATCTGCTGGGTCTACCAGACAAGATGTACAGAATATTGTACGTAATAAAATACAAGGGCTGTACCCTATTCAGTTTACGCCACAAGAAGGTGAGGCTGGATTCAGTGGATTAGTAACAGCCGGTGATACCCCAGTTAACGGAGAGACAGGAGCGTTTGCCGGTCAAGGTGACGTTTGGTTACAGCGTGTGTCTTCAAACAAGACTCCAGGATTAGTCGCAGCCGCAGGGAAAGACTACTACCGTGTATCTGTCAACCAGGTGACGATGCGTCTAAACAAGATGACCTTCGGCACTAAACAAGCAGAGATAGAAAACCCTAACGGAACCAGTTCTCAGTTCGATATCATCGAGAACAACATAGACGGACTTTCATCTAATATTCAAGACATTGACTTGATTGCAAACATGGAGGGCAACTACGTAACAATGCAGGACCAGAATTTTCGTGTAGCAAATGTAAAGAGAACAGGAGCCTATGTCACACAAGGCGGAAGTTTCTTGATTGCTGAAGACGACATGGATGGCGACAGATGTTTTAAGTCTGGTTCCAGTCATGAACTTGGGTTGATATACTTTGATGACAAAGGCAGACCCTCTGGTGTTCAGCCGTTGCAAGAGGAGGTTTATATAGACCATACCAACGACAGATCTGGAGAGAACGATTTAGACGGACGCGCAGACATTGTACTGCGGATAAGACACAAGGCTCCGCAGTGGGCAGAGCGATACAGCGTGGTCTATGCAGGACAGGGTTCTATAGTAAACAAGGTACAGTACTCTATAGGCGGTGCTTATTTAGCCTTAAGCGATAATGAGGCAGGTGCTTTCGGTTCTTCCCAAAACATCTACTTGTCTTTAGGTACACTGCAAAGTAGAAACAACTCTTACGACAATCAGTTGGGTGCGTTAATCAACTACGGGTTCGCAGATGGAGACCGCATTAGAATTGTACGTTATGGAGACAACCAAAAAGAGACAGCATCTTGGAGAGTTTCTAAGATGGTCACTTTAGTTGCCGACCCATTGACCAACCCTATACTTGACAGAAGTTCTAAGGCGGCAATACAAAATACAACAGGAGACTTCCTTATTATTGAGGACAACAACACTCCATACTTTAACACCAGTAGTATACTCAAGTCTATCTCAAGATGGAACGAGAAGTGTGTTATAGAAATATACAGAGAGTCTGGTGCGTTTGAGGAAACATTCTACTATGAGGTAGGTGAGAACTTATCCGTAGACTCTAATGGTGTACATCAAACACAGCGCCCAGGAACATCTATTGCTATTAGAATTAGTTCCCAATCTGGTAACGAAGTTATTGCTGAGGTAGACAAGCGCGTATATAAAGGCGATGAAATCGAAACTGGTGGTGGTGATAAAATTACTGTAGGAAATGTCATAGAAAACGATGACGCTACCTATCCGTTTAAGTTCTACGGAGATACCCAAGATACCTGGACACCATCGAGTGTCTATAACTTGACAGTACAGAACCCAGACTCTATGGTTCGTATCGATCAGGGAGATTCTTATTTCCGCTTACGTACATTATTCTATGGTAGTGCACCGCGTAAGGGAGATGTGTGGAGAAACATGGCGGCAGCGTTCTCTCAGAATGCTATTGTAGATTTCATTGAAGACCCACGCGTTAGTGATTTCTATGAGTCAAACTTTACTTCGTTAGGTAAAAGTTTCGCATACCTACCAGACAACAAAAGAATTAAAAGATACGGGTCTATAACTTACTCGGACCCATTCGCTTTTGAGAACACCAAACTGGGACTATCTTCCTTCAACCTAACCAAGCAGAACTTTAAAGATTTATCGTACGACTACGGCTCTATAAAGTCCCTTGTCGCATACGATGAGTACCTCTACCTTATCCACGAGAGAAGGGGTGGTATCATACCAGTAGGTAGAAATATATTGACCGCCAATGACGGTGAGTCTTTAACTGCGACTAATATGGTATTGGGTCCTGTTAAGTACTACACTGGAGAATACGGTGTAAACAACAACCCAGAGTCGGTATCGTGGTACAGAGGATATGTATTCTTTGTGGACGCGAAAGCAGGTAAGGTTATTCGAATGAATTACCAAAGTGGAATGGACTTGATTAGCGAGAAGTTAGTCGACACATTCTTTAAATCAAAGATGTTCTCTACGCAAACCAGTGCAAAGAACAGAAGGTATTCTGCGGGTGTAGATAGAGAGAACTACGAATACATTATTAGTTCACCTGGATTGTTTACAAGTTCAATTGCCATTGACGACAGTTGTACGGGGCAGCAAGCCACAGGAACTGCTCGAACCAATGAGGATGGTACGGTAATAAATGTTTCCGCAGTATATGATGATTCCTTGACACCAGACTTTGACAGCGACTCTATGAATTGGGAGTGTGTTGAAACAAACTGGGAGGACTCTGGTAAAGGGATTTTGTTGATAGACCAACTAACCAACAACCCTATCGTTGGATTGGCTGAGGACCAGTCACCAAATGTTACGGGTATTACTCAAAACATACCAGTACTAATAACCTCTTCGGCTTATCAAGCATTCCATACAGGAGTGTACAGTCAAAGTACAGAGGAAGTTACGCCAGATGCAAATGCATCATCGGTATTCACCATTACTGGAACATCAAAAACATTACCCGAGTTTACCATTGCGTACGATGTACGTGGAGACTATTGGAGCACTCGCTATTCATACATTGCAGAGAACATTGTAGGTCTTTCTGATCGCCTTTACACTTTTGACAGAGGAGGTATCTATGAGCACGAACCAAATGCTACAAGGAACACCTTCTATGGAACTGCGGGCGATAGTATAATAGAATGTATTTCCAACTTTAATCCATCGATGATCAAGGTGTACGAGTCCTTGAGTTTAGAGGGTAATAATTCTAATTGGACGGTAACGTTAAACAACAGTGAACAAACAAGCACAATTGCACCGTCTATATGGGATGAGAAAGAAGGTTTTTATTATGCCTCTATTCACCAAGACTCAACAAACAACATTGACTATACTGCAACTGCCAATGTTAGTTCCATTAGCGGAACGTCTGAAGTATTTGGAGTAGGTACCGTAGCATCAATCACTGGAACAGATAGCAACATCACCTTTAAGAATTCAATCAATAGCATTGGGTTCCCTGTGGGTGTGACTACTGCGCTGTTTAAGGTAAGCGGTTCTAATTTAGTACCACTAAATCTGTACGCTTCATCGATATCTTCAGACAAGGTATTGGTGTGTAACGGTACAGTGACAGGACTTGTTGCTGATGACGAAGTAGTGTTGATAGCAAACTCTTCTATAGAGGGTGATTCAATTAGAGACTACTACTTAAAGGCAAAATTAGTAAATCCTTCAACCACAGCGCATGAGTTGTACGCGATAAACTTTATATATAGTAAGTCTAATTTACACAACCAGCGCGGACAGTAGTATAAATAGTATTTTTGTAATATGAAACACGGTAAGAATTTTTTCGTAGGCGGCATAATGAATCTCGCTGCAGGTCTTGGAGCCGCGGGGTATGGTGCATATCAAGAGCGCCAGGCCAAAAAGAAAATGGCTCAAGCAGATGAGTTAGCAGCAGGACCTATACGTTCACAAGCAGCACGTCAAAGAATTGCTCGTCAAACCAGCGATGCACAAGCAGGTGTAGATGCAGCGTTACGCGCACAGGCTACTGCGGCACAGCAGTTAGGGGAACAAGGGGGATCAAGAGCATTGGTCTCTGCAACACCTGGATTAGTTCGAGCAACAGAACTGGCATCGCAACGTGCTATTGCAAGCGTCCCTACTGCGGATGAATCAGTGCTTACAGCAGGTCAAAATCAACAGGCAAGAGCAAACTTAAATAGACTTTCTCGCGCAGCAGATGCGGCAAGACAAACAACCATAGGTGGTATATCAACTGCTTTGATGGGAGCGGCTGAAATTGCTGGAGGTATTGACTGGGAAGGCCGTAAAGAAAATCGCACCACTAAAAGGGCAGAGAAGGCCGCCGATAGAGCCGCTACGGCAGCAATACCTAAGACAGATGCGATGCAAGCAATGACTCAGCAAGCAATGCGTGAAACACAGCAAGGTATTCTTGGTTCAACTAAACGTCCAGCGCTTAATATTGTAGATGAAGATGTACTGGGCGGATCTGGAACACAAATAGACCCAATGGCAGGACGATTGACGCCATCACAAATTGCATCATCTGGATTTGGTAAGTATACAAACACAACATACGGACCAACCTATGGCGCTACTCCAGGTGAAACTATTGATAGACTTGCAGACCGTGCTCGTACTTTAGGTAAACAAAACGAGACATCAAGAGTACTATATGAAATGGGAAAACTTGATGCACAGACCCCTAAGATTCAACAGCAAGAAGAAGAACTTAATGCGCTGTTAAATCAACCGATGTCAGAAGGCGGTGAACTGGACAGAGAAGTAGAGAAAACACCAGGAGAGTTCGACCATGACGACAATCCAATCGACATCGTTCAAGAGGGCGCAAAGATTGGTGAGATGACTGGAGGTGAATACATATTCAACCCAGAGCAGGCTGAAGAAATGCGTAAACTTTCTAAGGAAGGAGATACCGAACTACACGAATTCGTTCGTAACTTACTTAACAAAGAACAATTTAAATAATGGCTGATACATCCACATTCATGGCGGTGGGCCAGGTACCACAAGTAGATTACGGTGCGGTGTACAGAAACGCCAAGGCCCGTCGTGAGTTAGAAGAAGAAAAGAAACTACAATACCTCAACCAGTTCCAACAGGAACGTGGTGCTTTCACTACGGGTATGCAGGATGAACTGCAAGCAGAGTGGGATTCTATCGAGCAAGACCTTGATCAGGGGGATATGTCTTTCGAGGCTAAAGCGAGAAGACAGCGGATGTATAACAACTACAAGCAACACGCTGCTGATGCACTCGAATACGCTAATCAAATTAATGATTTAGAAGCATCCGTATTAGCGGACCCAAACGCATACAACGACCCAGCCGCAGTAATGGCTCAGTTAGAAGATGCACGTAATGTACAGGTCAGTGCAAACAATATAGGATTAGCAGCAGGAGAACTACCTTCTATAAATGAGTTTAGAAGATTCTCGTTACCAGAGATTGCGCCTAATGCTGCAGCAGGTATGATACTCGAGAACTTAAAGTCTTCTGGTGGTATCAATAACTTCTATGACATGGCAGATTCTGGGCAACTTAGTCCAGAAGCAGTAGCATCAAGTGTGACTGCGTGGTTCAATAGCAACTCATTGTCACAAGAAGAGGAAGACCAAGCAATCGCTTTTGTACTTCATCAACTTGGTGGTCTAAGCGGCTCTATGGATGACCTATCTAAAATTAGAAACCTCAATGACGAAGAGCGTGAAGAGTATATAGGTCAGTATGCGCAGTATGTTACTGGTGCACTAACAAATATGTTGGCTGAAGATGTGACAACAGAGCGGGAGAAGCGTCAACAGGAACTATCTGACTACAGAACCAAGTCAAGAATACAGGCAGAAGAAGCGAGGGCAGCATCACAGGCTTCTGGGTACGGTGGATTTGTTGTAGAGACTGGTGATTTGCAATACATACCACCTATTAAAGATGATGATGTTACCGGTGTTCTTGGTGACAATGGAAAGATGGTTGTAAAAGGTGACCCAGGGTTGGCTAACGCAGACCTGGATATTCATGCGACTATAGAGGGTACTCAACCTATGTATAGAGATGAGTACGGTAATCAAAATTATATCGAGAGCATTGGTATAGGCAAAGACGGGAAGATGTATGCTATTATTAGATCCAATCAGAAGGTGGTGCGCAACAACAAAGATGCAACACACGTTGCAAGAACAGTAGTAGAGGCATCTGAAATCCCTATGAATGGATTGAGTAACGCTAAACAGGCAGATAAGATTCGTCAGACATACAACAATATGCTACATATGTGGTCAGCAAACTTCGCAGGACAACCTGCCAGGAGTGCTGCTTCTTATCAAGAAGATATAGATGTATTGTCTCAACTGGAACCAGATCAAGGTGCTCCAGTAGTTCAACCTCCAGCACCAGCGCGCTCAATATTCGAAGACTTCCCTACTCCTAAAGAACCTACCTTTGATGTTACTGCGGAATCATGGGAAGAAATGAGTAGTCCTCAACAGCGCATCTTCATTGAAGAGGAGGCGGTAAAACGCAACAGCGAAACAGTAGAGATGAACGGGCGTCAGAGAAGAAAGTGGGATACACTTACACCTAAGCAACGCAATAGCGAGTTAAACAAAGTCCGTAACGAATTAGGTAGACAATTAAGAATTGACATTTAATGGAAGACGAAAAATTATTACAAGCACTTGAGGACGCGTACAACAGAGGTGTAACCTTTGAGCAGATTCAAGAAAAACTTAGTGACGACGCTTTGCGTGTCGCAGAAAACTTCTATTCAAAAAAAAAAGATGGTACCGAAGATTCTCAGATCGCCAGTCCTTCGGTATCAGCATCAGAGCCTTCGGTAAAAAGTACGGTATCTCTATCTACTCAACTCGACTCTGACGCACAGGCGGTTCAAAGTGGAATATTAAAGTCTATTAAAGACGCACAAGAGCGCGGCATTACCCTTGACCAAATGCAGGGTAAGTTGTCCGATAATGCGTACAATTTAGCCAGTCAATACTACAAAACTGTAGAGGCCCAGCGTCCTGCTAATCGTAAGATGAAAGACCATTGGTTAATCATTGACGATAACCCAAGTGAGTTGGGTAGATTATGGAATCGTGCTGTATCTGGTGGTATTCTTGCTAACGAAATAGCAGAGGCAGAAATCACAGGGGTGATGGACTACGAAAAGATAGCCTACCTCAACAACATAGTTCAAAGAGACGCACCAAAAGAAGAAGACTACCTATACGATACAAGCAATCCCGTGGGTAGTTTTGTGCTTGATGTAATACGCACTATACCCGAGTCATTAATCTCTATGGCTACAGCGGCAGAGGCTGGTATCAGAGGTGCAGCAGCAGGTGGCGCTACAGGTGCGGGTGTAGGTTCAGTTATACCTGGTGCAGGTACAGCGGCAGGTGCAACTACTGGTGCTATAGCAGGATACTTTGGTGGAACATCGCTCGCTCTCGAGTACGGTCATTCTATTATGGATGTGCTTCGTGAGGAGGGCGTAGACGTCACTTCTCCAGATCAATTAAAGGAAGCCTCACGTGACTCAAGGATAATGTCTAAGGCACGAGAGAAAGGGCTCAAGCGCGGTATTCCTATCGCAGTATTCGACGCCATATCGGGGGGTACTGCGGGTAAGGTGGGTAACGTACTCGTAAAATCTGTAGGTAAATCAGCAACAAACAGAGCAGCAAAAGTAGCAGCAGCAGAAACCTTGGTTCAAGCAGGGCTTGGGGGTACTGGTGAGTTCGCAGGACAGGTGATATCGGGTGAAGAAATTAGACCGAGAGACATAGCGCTTGAGGCATTCGCTGAGTTAGGCCCAGCAGCACCAGTCATGGCCTACAATCTTGCAGGTCGCATCGGTAAAACACCTGGTGAATTATCATACATCGACTGGGCGAAAGAACAAGATCAGGGAAAACTCTCTGTCGCCAATGAGGTATCTTTCGTTGCTAACAACGGACGTATTGCGTCTATAGATAACGAGATAGCAAGCCTAAGGGAATCTAAAAAGAAAGACCCTACTATAAAGAAGGCTGTCAACGCAAAACTACAGAGACTTAAAGACGAAAAGTACAGCCTGCTTAGAGAGTCCTCGGAGCAGATAATGAAACTGAACGAGACTCAGATGGAAGTGGCTGACGCATTGACCCGCGACCTCAATACTGCGGCAGAGGTACTTAAGCAAGGCAACCTTACTGCGGAAGAGAAGGTTGCTATTGAAGAGGAAATGGAGCAGTCATCCAGAGAGTTAGACCAGTTGCTGTCATCACAAACAGAAGAGCAAACACAAGCACAACCAGATGATAAAGAAGTTAAGCCCGAAGAAGTACCGGGTGCAGAGCAAGTCGGGGAAGAACTTGGGGACGTACCCGAGTCGCAAATTAGCAGAGCAAAGGCTCAAATCAGTGGAATACTTCAAGCACGCCAAGAGCAAATAGGAAGAAGTTCAAGACACCTCAGTGTTGACCAGGCTAAACAGAGGTTTGCTGGTATGAAAGCAAAGTTCTTCAACCTGTTTGACAAGAACGATGCAGGTGCATTGCGCGAGATGCTTGAAGAAGGGATGTTCCCAGACGGTTCACGCATAACTCCTACACAAGAGCGCACGCTTTCAAAACTTATACTTGCAAGTGAAGCGTATGCTAAGTTGGACCCAGATGCAAAGAACTTTAATATAGGTTTTGGTCGCAAAGGATTCTATGAAGCAGGTAAGCAGGCAGGTTTTAGAAAGAAAGACCTTAAGACTTCCGCTGCAATTACCACTGCAAGCATGAAGCCAGGTGCTCCTATTGTTGTAGAGATTCCATTGAAGCGTGAGTCGCTTTCTGGTCGTGGTACAGCGGATAGATACACACCACAAGGTGCTACTTACCACGAGGTATACCACAGAGTGTTCTCAAAATTCTTTGACGGGAACCCCATTGACTTCAATCAGTTTAGAAAATTAGTTATACGCCGCCTTAGTGGATCAAGTGTGAAGGAACTAAACAACTTTACACAACGCTACCAAGAAAGAGAAGACGAGTCGTCTGCAGGAGCATACAAGTCCGAGGAATTCATGGTGGAACTTGGTGGTCTTTTAGGGGATGAGCGCATTGTATTTGAGCCGTCCTTCTTAGAGGAGATGAAGGCTTTCTTAAACGCTATAGTCTCTAAGATTACTGGTGGTAAAGTACAGATATTCGAGGACGCTGCATTGTCAAAAGATATTGCTGCCTACATGCAGGGTATGGCGAAGGCTGTTCGTGCAGGGGCAGACATTAGCCAGGTCCCTATGTCTGAAAGATTACAGACAGAGCGTTTCCAAAGAGAGCGCCCAACGACAAGGGAAAAGAAAGAGGTTGACGAGTATGGATTTGAAAAATCTACAGGAGAAGTAGAGCAAGTACCAAGCAAGAATGTTGCTGGTATACCAGATCCAGAGAACTACGACAAAACATTTGACCCATTAGAAAAATTCCTTGGCTACATCAAGCCGAAGTTTGCGGAGTCACTAAAGAAACTTGAGAAGATATTAGGTGTCGATAGACTCAGAGGTACACGTCGAGATGTTCTCCAAGCCCTTGAGATTTCTGAGTCGATAAACGTACAGCACATCAATAGATTCTACTTAGCCTTACGCCAAGTAAATAAGATAACAAACAAGATGAACGAAGCGCAGCGCATAGAGGCTGCTGACTTGGCTAACGATTACTTATTTGGTGAGAATGAAGAGACAAGAAGTTCTGCTCTTGAGGCGTTAGAAGCAATGAGTCCAGAGTTAGTAAAGCAACTCGGTAGGTTACGCGCAGTACGTGCGTCAATGCAGGAGTCTATTCAAAACAGTTCTGTGTTCTCTAACCTAAGCGCAGACTTACAAGATACGATACGGGACAATACTGCGATGTATGGTACAAGAACATACCGTGCGTTTACTGACCCGAACTTTAAGTTTGATCCGCAGTTGCGACGCGCAGCAGAGAAAGCGATGGTCGAAGGTACTATAATGGAGATTGCCTTTGAGTTGGATGAGGAAATGACAGAGGAGGTCGCCACTCAAATGGAAGAGATAGGCTTGGACCCAATGGAAATGGATGACATCATAACCTTTGTTGAGGCTACTCAGTTAACCAAGATTAAAAAACGAGTAGGAGACGCACTGCGGAGACTCGAAGAAATATCAGAGCAAGGTCGTACCCAATATGGAGAAGGATTGTCTGGTAGTAAAGAGTTAGGAAAACTAAGAATACCGACAAAGAAACTCAGAGAGCGTCGTGACTTACCTATTGAACTGATGGAATACTTGGGTGTTGAGAAAGACCCGTACATCAAGTTCAGTCAAACGATTGCTACGCTAACCAATATGGTTCAGCAGTTCACGCTTACCGACAGGGTAAATGAAATTGCACAGCGCAGTAACCTTGGTGATTTGATTATCACTGGAACCGTGATCAGGAACCTTGAGAAAAACGAACTGTCTTTTTCTAAACTCGTGGAGTTAGGTAGAACGATGGGGGTAATAGAGAAGGGTGAAAGTTTAGGTCAGTTCTACAAAAGAATGGGACTCGATGACTTAACTATAGGTGATACTACAGACAGGATTGGAGATACCGTAAAAGAAAAAGAAGGAGTTCATTCCGCAGTATACGATTTCTTTAAGAAGAACTATACCACTATCGAAGAGACTAAGTCTCCGATGAAAGGTAAGGCTGTGAAGAATGACTTCGTTAGTATGCTGAAGCAAACTCCGTTGTATCAATCTGACAACAAGGTTTTACAGGGGTACTATAAACTTCTATTGCAGATGCGTCGTGTGCGTGTACTCTACAACCTACCTACCTGGAGAAAGAACATCATGGGTGGTTGGTATTTCTTGGCATCAAACTTTGTATTACCCTACAATAAACACAGAGGTGGATTGACCGTGATGAAAGACTTGAGCAATAGATTCAAGAAGATGAAGAAAGGAGAGTTGGACCCAGAGTACGAGCAGGTACTCAACCGCATGGGTGAACTCGGATTGCTTGGCTCGTCTCCGAACATGGGTATGTTCAGCGATATCAATGAGTCTTTCATGCAGCAGTTGGATGGTGTGTCTCCAGAGGTAGCGTGGAAATGGTTGCCTGCTGGTGTACAAAAAGCACAGCGGGAAATGGGTGTACGTGCAGCACGCACGGCATACCAGTATGGATTCATTGATGACTACACTAAGATGATTGCTTACCTCACTAAGCGTGAGAACTTCGCTAAGAGACTTGAATCTAATCCAGAGGGTAAACCTTACAGTGAACTTAACTTTGAGCAGCAGCAACAGGTAGATGAGATGACAGCCGAGCGCATCAAGCAGAATATGCCGACGATGTCTCGTATACATCCGTCATTACGTAACCTATTTAAGTTACCAGTTGGTGATTTCCTTTCGTTCCGTGTTGAAGCCTTCCGTAGTTTCTTTAGCATCTATCGTAATGCAGTTGCTGATCTGGGAGAGGCTATGACCAATGAGAACCTAACTAAATCACAGCGTGATGCATACCTAATAGATGGTGCTGGCACACTGAGTATGGGATTGGTACTTGCAGGTCTTTCAACAATGGGTTATCAAGCGATAGCGGGAATGCTACTCAAGGATGATGATGAAGAAGAACTGGGTCAACAAGCAAGAGGTGCAAACTATATCCTACCCCCTTGGATGCAAGGCTCTAATATTGTCGCCGTTAGTATGGATAAGAACGGTAAGATTCGTTTTGCTAACATGAGTTCGGAAGACCCTTACGATGAATTGCAAGGACTTATATATGGACGTGATGGTATCTCACGTAGCGATATGCTACAAAGTATAGCCGCTGATTTCAAAGACCCTAACCTTGCGGCAAGACTATTGTTTAATCTTGTAGACGGAAAGGACTCTTATGGACGACCAATCCTTAACAACGAGGACGTAGGCTGGTTCCATAGATATATCATTGGCCCCAACCTAACGGAGTGGTCAGATGCTTATGGCTCTTACATATTCAAGGAAACCTTTATACCTCCTAACATAAACTACATTGCACGTGAATACCGTAAGCGTATGGAGCGCGCAAAGGATGACCCAGATTTGGAATTGCAACCACTGGAAACTGCGGCTGAGTTATCTACCGCAGTAATCTTTAGGGATTACCCTGTGGATATCGCGAAACAATTCTACTATAACATGAGCGAGCAGAACTTCCGTAAGCCATATACTTCTTTGAGTGAACCACAAAAGGTAAACAGACAAGTGAGGTTGGATGAGATTAAAAAAGCCTACGAATTCGCTGCTAACTACGCAACTAAGTTTGATAACTACAAGATCCTGTCGAGCATAGAGAGTACTATTGACAGGACTTTTTCTAACAGTCCAGAGGAGGCTATGTATATAAAGTACGGCCTCGAACTTCCCCAGTAAGAACATTATATTTGTAAGATGAAGTGGAAAGAAATATTTAAAGACAGCAATGACTGGAACGAGAAGAGCATCCTTGGTGCGCTTTCATTCGCTGTAATGGTTTGTGTCATGACGCTTGATCTGGTAACAGGTGCGTTGGGAAAAGATTTAGTAATCAATGAAGGTGTCTACAACTCTTTCGTGTATGTCACGATAGGATGTTTTGGAATTGCTGGACTAGAAAAATTTGCTAAGTCCGGTGGCGATAAATAAAGAGATATCAGAAGACACAGTAGTAGGGCTATCACTAAAGACCGTTGGTATGATTATCGGCGGGGCAGTAATAGTTAGTCTTGGATACTTTGACCTAAAGGCTGAGGTGCAGGAGGCAAAAGAATTGCCTGTGCCAGTGATAGGAAGAACAGAGTACGACTTAAAGGATGAGTTAATACGTACTACAATCATGAACACCAAGTCGGATGTTGATGACATCAAGAAGCAATTAGATAAAATAGAGGAGCGCCTCTTCGAGATGAAATGAAAAGGACTGCTCTCGCCATAGCATTTACCCTGCTGTGTGCCTTCAAGGTACCGACCAGGGGCTTGGTTGTAGTTCATTATAACGCTGAGTTCAATTCCAGCAACAGCGTACCATTAAAAAAAATTAGTGATGCCCGGGTTATCGATGCGTGGATTGATGATACTGAGGTTAAGGAGTACGGAAACATTAAGTCTGTTCCCACAATAGTTCTTTATGAAAACGGTAAAGAGATACAGCGGTGGGAGCCAGGGCTTTCGTTAAGCCTTTCTGTTACACACCAGGATATACAGGATGTCATTGATAAAATAACTGGAGCAAGTAAATTCTGATGAGAAACATACTAATTACTTTCTTTGTACTGTCCTCCATATTCTCCCAGGCACAGGTGGTGGGGGGTATATTTAAGTACGCTACATTTTACACGAGTGCTTTTGCTTCTTCACCAATGCCTGCTCAAAAAGAATACTATGTAACTCAAGGCGGGGATCTTCAAGACATAACTATAGAGAATCCGTTTGATTATAAGGCAACCATAGGAGTACGTAGGGTTGCTCGGTATGACTATGAGAACAGACAGAACAGGTTCTATGACGGACAAACAGAGTCTACAACAGCGTTGTCTGCTACAGTTGGTTCTGTGAAGGGACTTGAATACCTTGCTCAGTACGACGTGGGTCGTCAGCAAGGGTCAGCATACGTAAACCAAAGATACTTTCTTAGATACCTTGCTAAATACTTTATGGTAAAGGGCGAGTACTATAGTCAAGGGCTTGTTGATTTGAATTATACGCAAGTAGAATCAAGGCTAAGATTACATATAGGTGAGTTAGATTTTTCAGCAGGTGTTGCCGGGCGTTTACACAAGTCATATGGATATAATCCAATAGCAGACTTCTTAGCACACAACCCTTGGTGGGACTTAGTACGCAACATGGGTTATGAAGACGTCTACTATGGCATTGATTACGACAATGATGATGAGATAGATAACGGCGACTGGTTCTGGTTAGACCCAGAAGGGGAGAAGGTTGCTGATACCGATGAAGACTTTAGAAGATATATATATGGAGACATAGTAAACGACTACAACAAGGTTATGTTAGATAGTGTTGGTGCTTTGGGTTCCTTGTCGGTGATAGCAGGCATAGATTACTATCACTATGTGGATGATTTTTGGATTCATTCATGGGTAAGTGTACTGCCTTGGCACAGACATATTCTTGGTGACCACATGTATTCTTACGAACAGTTCGCTGACCAACTTGAGTCTACCAATCATTGGATTGACGGGCAATGGATTGATTACAATGCAGGTCTTATCTTTGGGTGGAAGCCAGGAAAGCGTTGGGGATTTTTTACAGAGGTCGAGTACATGAAGTATTGGGACAGAAATATATTCAACCTAAGAGCGGGTGTTAACTATCAGTTGAGGTAAATGAAATGGCTATCCTTATTAATAATAGTGCTATCATTGAGCAGTTGCAGCGCGCAGTGGCACCTAAGAAAAGCAATCAAGAAAGACCCCAGCGTACTAAGGAAAGACACGGTTGTTGTTACGGATACGATTGTAACTGCACCGGTCTCGGTGCGTGACACCATCACCCTTCAACAGCGGGATACCATTACCATAACAAAAGACAGACTCAAGGTCAACATCGTTCGTTCATTTGATACTATCATGGTGGACGCTATGTGTGATAGCGATACGATTGTTCAAGTAATAGAAGTACCTGTGCCGTCCATCGTTATGAAGGACAGCGACAGGTGGTACAACAAGGTGTACAAGTTTTCTTTTTACTTGCTGTTGCTTCTTCTATCTGTGCTTTTCTTGCGTAAGAAATTAATCTCCTGATCAGGAGCCGCACGCCTCGCAGTCTTCTGGGTTTGAGAGGTTACAAGTCGGTTGTTCAGCCGATTCAAGTTCTGCTACGAATTTGTCGAAGTCTTCCATATTTAGTAGTAAATAATTGTTATAGCCCCACGAAATTGTGGGAGCATCGAAGATACAAAAGGAAACTATTGGGGCTTCTTTTCGTAATAAGGTGAGTATGCGTGCCTTACATCCCAGAGCCTTACTTCGTCGGGTGTGAAATCGGCAAATAGATAATCATTAGGGGATGTGAACAGTACAAAAAGCACAATGTCTGAGTCCTCCTTATCCATTGCCCTCTTGTTTGCTTTGAATGTTTCCTCACAAGTCTTGACGCTGAGGCCGTACTTATTTTTAGATGACTCAACAATAATATCTGGGTCATCCGTTACATTCTTGGTCTCCTTTAGCAGTGTAGATACAGTGTATCTCGTTACATCTGGAGTCACTTCGAAGTAATGCCTGATCAACAACTCACCAAGTATACCGATGTACTCTGTGTAATACTCTCTCGATACCTCTCCTAACAATACAGATTTCTTTACACCCTTGCGTTGCTTGTGTGTTCCCTCGTATCTTTTTCTATTGGCCTCTATTCTACGAATGGTTAAATCGTTGGCGTATTCTTTTAGGTATGGCGGTATAGTTTCGTTCATGAGAGTCCTTCGTGTCGCAGTTTATTTATAGTAGATAAATCGTAATGCTCTTTACAGTACTCGTACAAGTTGTTACCAAGTCTCCATGCTTTAGCCAATGTCATGCCCTCTACGGCCTTCTTCCAATCTTCTGGTGTATCACATAGGATGCCCGTCTCTTCGTGCTTTATAACCTCTTTATATGGCGTTACGTTTGATGCTATGATTGCAGTGCGAGTGAACCCTGCTTCCACTACTTTTAATTCAGACTTACACTTGTTGAACTTCGATGACTTTAATGGGCTGAGGGATACATCAAAGAACTTATACAACTGAGCGTACTGAGTAATGTCCACAGGATTCATTCTATACTTAGCCTTTAACTTTTCGGGGTAATCCATTAGACCCATGCAGTATAACTCGTGGTCCTCAAAGGTCATACCCATAATATCTAAATCTTTCTGGTGCCCATTTGCACCAAGGTAACCGAAGCGAACCTTATAATCTTTAGGTATATCCTTCTCCCAATCTGCCCATTGCTTTTCCTTTTGATGGATAGTGTTTGGTATCACTCTGTAAACTGCGGATGGGTTGATGTCCTTCATTACTTCAGCGAGGTATGCAGAGGGGGTCCAGATCTCGTCGGCTATACGTATGCTTGCCTTGATGTCTTTTGACTGTTTCTTTTTATAGAACTCGTACGCAGGATTATCTCTTGGTAGTTTCCAATAGTCATCGTTGTCAAGTATAAGTTTGACGTCGTTCTTTACCAAGTAATTCTTGAATGCTTTATGATTGGATACACTAAACCTTCTTGAGCCCACCAAGTTCTTCACCTTGCTTAGGTCAAACTCTTTTAGTTCATCAAAGTTGTCTATAAAGTGTACGTCTAAACCATCCTCCTCTTTCATTCTAATAAAAGGAGTCATTAGTCTATGGTAATTAATACCGTTTAGACCATCAAGATAAATCAGTGTTATCATAATACTCTAACAAGGCAGATCTAATTAAATCGAATTCGGTGTCAATGTTTCTCTTGTACTTTCGTATGGTGTTGTGCATTCGTTCCGCATCAGTACGTGGGTCACCGCTGTTCGTGTGAAGGCTCTCGTACAATTCAATTGCCGATTCCTGCATACGCGCGGTAGCCAGGTAGTATACTTTACTCAACGATTTTAAATCCATACGCTTTTATTTTTGCTACGAATGTGTCCTTGGCAACCTCCGCATCAAAAGCCGTAGACTGTGATGTGAAAAATCGAGGACTGTCGTCGTCAATATAGCCATTGTTTCGTAGATAATCAGCAAGAAATTTACTGCAACAAATAGCGTTATCAACATCATAACGGCAATTGTAGAACACATGTATAGACATAGACTCCATGTGCCACTTATCAAATCCTTCAAGGACGGTTTCGATTTTTTTCCAGTACGTTGTTTTGTGCTTTGAGCGTACCGCGTAATGCCTGCCACTGTAAAATTGATTAAGCGAAGGCGGCTTAGGTAACTCCAGGATGATTTCGTTGTATTCATTCACACTCTAATATAAGTCTAAAGTACTGTTTTTGTACGATAAAGGTTTAAAACTTTTATTTCTTGTCACTAAACCTGTGAATCCAGTACGTGAACTATTGATTTCTAATACCACAGGATCGTCCCAAGGCGTGGGTTGACCGCCAGTCTCTTGGTTACGCTGCTTACGCACGTGAATCTCAGTGCGCTGACGCATGTCGTAGTCATTCGCCTGCGTTTTTCTATGGAACGTTAAGAAAGAATCGGCCCTATTCACGAACTTACCACCGCCCTCAGTCATAGCCGCAGTAGGTGCTACGGGTAAACCATCGGGGCCCTTGATTCTTTGAGCCTCAGTAACTGAGTGCGTGTTCAACCACACTGCCATATTGTTTGTTACACTAAAGGTCAGTAGTTCTGATGCTGCTTCATAGTGGTACTCGTGTGAGGACAGTTGTGCGTTCTTAGATATCGTAGTCTTCAAAGAGTTGTAAGGGTCTATCAACAACCCATCGTACTTCTCTTGACGAATTAGTTTCTCAGCAAACACAATGAGGTCCGTGTAACTATACACTTGCTTGTTGCTAATCACAGTGAAGTGTTCGTTCACCCACTTGTATGCAGCCACTCTCTCTTCGTAATGCATGTCGCTAATAGGCACATCAACCAAGAACTCCATCAGCCTCATCTTTACTGCGGCTGTTTTGTTTTCCGATGAATATATAATCCACCTCCAATTGTGCAGCACTGAGGATGTTACCATTAAATACAAAGCCATTGTGGTCTTACCTACATTGCTGTGTCCATTGATGATTGTAAATTCCTTCTTGAACAAATAGTATTTATCCAACTCGGGGAAACCCGAAGACAATCCCTTCTCAATCTTACCTGTAGCAAAGTCATTAATCCATTCCAGATCGTTGGCATCCGAGGATATGAAAGACATGTCCCCATCATTGATGCGCATCTCTCTGCGTATCTTGTTCTCATCATCGATGAGTTCACGTATAGGTATGGTCTTTCCTTGATTGATACCATCTGCGATTGTCTTGCGGGCAAGTTCAATGCTGTCGATACCCTTGCGTGAGAGTTCACGTTCCATCACACGGATGGCTTCGTCCTCTTCCATACGACCTGCGCTTATGTATCCACCACAAAGTTTGGCTGCTCGTATAAGGGTGTTGTGCTTGTCACCATCCTCAGCCTTGCGTATCATGTGCACTACGATATCTAACTTCTCGTAGTCCGTGTATGCTTCTACCTCAGTAACTTGTTGGTGTTCAACACCTTCAGACAGCATCATCCCAAATACCTCGGGCTCTTCGTTGCTAATTAAGTCGGGGTCGTAACTCTCGAAGCACGCGCGAGAAACATTAATACCCGAGGGGTCTACCTCTAAGCCGTATGTTCTATCGAAGTATGCTTGCAGTGCACGGAAGTGGTCTTTATGTCGCTCGGGATTCGATACACGAACAAGAGCCTTGAGGCCATCACCGCTTGGTGAGGCCCAGCATGCACGTATGTAATCATCGGTTCCTAATAGCGACTTGTAATCCTGCACATCTACGTGGTCAAAGTCTAAGACTATCATACCGCTGTGTCCTACGATTTGATTGTCTCTTCTTCCTTCGAAGACACCAGAGAACAGAGCGATAGGCAGGGTTTTCTTTACATCTTTATTCCCTGATCGTACTTGCTCAACCTTTTCCTTGCTCTTACCCTCTCGTATTCTATTGAGGGATTCATCTAAGGTTGTGTAGTGTGGGCTGTCGGTATTGGTCACCGATGCAAACATCGTGATGGTCTCACTTGAACTCATCGTCATAGTCTTTTTCTTTGTGTACCTCTGAGTATCCCACTACCTCTTGAGTGTTGATATTGAATACTCTAAAGTTTAGTTTCTTTGCGGTTAGTTTAGTTTGATTCTCAAGAAACTCTAATGCTTTCTTGTCCTTGTTCAAGGCACGTAAGTCTTTGGCTCTACTGACACACTCCATGCCTCTCCATTTGTTGGTAAACATTTTTTTACCCCTCTTGGTCTGCCATATGATGTCGACGTTGTACCAAAATATCTTTTGACTATCTCTCTTGTCCCAACTCATACGTGTGTGTAGTTTACGATTTCATAATTCTCCAGTGTATGTGGATTGTCGGTGTATAATACAACCCTGTATACAAGACCCTCGTTGCGCTCTCTTGAATGCGCCATGATTTGGTCAAGTATCTTTGAGCCCTCTTCATACTTGTTTACATAAAACGGATTGATTGCCTTTCCATTACTGAACACATCCATGTTCTTCCTGTGTACACGAAGCGAGCATATCACGGTACTGTGATGACGATTGAAGATACTACCAAGGTTAGTCATAGTAAGTTTAGTATTCTCCTTTAGGTATGCCCAAATCATTCCTCTTGTTTCAACCAAGGGTCTATCTCTTCTACCTAAATACAATGAACTTTCGTTTGCTCGATTAATTTTTGAAAACACTTCAGTTGCTTCACGTATAGTAGCCTCCTCTATTGTTCTTTCAACTCCATACTCTGTCATAACTATTTGTCGATTATGATTCTCTTGTAGTACTCGGGTGCAACCCTTTTAATCTCACGATACAACTCATTCTCCGCCTCTCTCAAAGCAGACTTCGTCCTTGTATCACCCTTGCCTTCAGTGCCAAAGGATGTGTGTAGTTTAGACAATGATTCTAATTGCTTGTCTACGTGCGCGCGTACAGCAGGGCACATCTTTGAGCGCGATGCACCCTTACATATCTTGTCCATAGTCGTATGTTTCATATAGGTTTTCTCTTTTACTAAAGTAACTGTCGGGTGCAAAGTAGATGTAAGGCATCAGTACATCACCCTCGGGTGTTACTACCCCTGCCTTCTTTCTTTTGTACCAATCGGGGTGACCCTCAAGCATGTCTAATTGATTGAGTTCATCCTTGTTTACCAAGTACAATTCTAAATCCACGTTGTGACCAATACCTTTCTTCTCTACAAGAAACGGTAGTCCAGATCCGTGTATTACCATAGGGTACTTGCGCTCTGTCTTTGCCTTTGATACGAACACCGCAGTACTGAGCAGCAAGTGGTTGCCAAACCCACGCTTGAGCGTCCCGTATACTGCGACTAAAATATCACGCAGTTCTTCACTACTACCTCCTCGTACCAAAAGTCCACGTCCTTCTTGTTCTCGCTGCTGAATATCGCTTTGCTTCCTTTCTTTAATTGCCATCGTTTCTTTCTTTTATTAAATTCTATAACGTACTTTCTTGGGCTCACAGTTACTGCAGCCTTCTTCTCTCCAAAATTTCCTTTCATAATGTGGGGTATAATGCAGGGAGGGGGGCCCGTTCGGGGAAGTTTCGCTTAACATAATAAAACCCCCTCCCTTTGCATTAAAGTTTAGAATGGCAATCCATCTGCGCCTTGAGCAACCGTCTTGCTTGCTTGGCTCTGAGTGTTCTGCCCTCCGTTCGCGCGTGGATTGAACACACTCGTGAACGCTGTTCCGTCAGACTTAATAATGAAGTCTACGTTCACATTGCCTGCGCTCGTTAGGTACTTCTTCATTTCATCCAACTGATCCTCTTTGAAAGAGATGTTGTACTTGACAACACCGCTGTCAAATTCTTTTCGTTCGCCTACATATCCCATGTAAACGCCCTTGCTTTGTTGTTGTGACATAGCAATCGTATTGATTAAATTTCCCCTTGTAAAAAGAACGTAGTAGATGGCTTGTCGTTCTCGTAATGTTCCTTGATTATACTCAAGGCACGAACCACTTTACGTTTACCAGAGTCAAGGGTTTCCTCTGATGCTTTGTATACTGCGGGTAGATATGGATATGCTTTCTCCTGTACCACCCAATAAAAATCTCTTACTCCAAACGCATGCGTATATAGGTATGCCTGTATGTCGTATCCAAAGACACGTACATCTCTCGGGAATCCCTTTACGCTACGTGAAGACTTACTGTCCGATATGAATCCCTTACCAAGGCAGTCAAGGAAACCACGGAAGGGGACTACCTCCGCGCCAATTTCAAGTTCTTGTAAGAACTCTACTTGATAGTCCCCGCCCAGGTATATGTCGAGTACCTTCGATTCATCGAGTCTTGTTATCATGTCGATGCATTGTTGGTAATCTTCTATGGACACAACAGTCTTGTCTTTTGCTTTGTCAACTTCCTCTGCCTTCCATTCCTTGTATGCTTTAGTCACACGTGGGTTCTTTCCACCCACATCTTTAATAATCTCCGTGTCATCCATAACGTGAAAGAGTTTATCAAATTTGTGCGGCTCGAATAAAAGACAATCGTAAGCACTCCCAAACGTGAGTGCCTCCGATTCCTTACGCAACTTGCCTTGCATATATAATTCAAATAGTGCAATGTCTTGCAGTGCATACTTGACTGAAGAGTACGAAAGGTATTTCTTACCTGTTCGCTCTACTAAAGATTCAAACCATCCATGAGTCATACTAACTTCTCTAATTTACTTAGTTGTGTGGCAGTTAGCGTGCCCTTGTACTTGTCTTGAATGGCAGTGTAACGTGCGTGTCGATCAGGCTTATTCTCTCCTGCTTTGATGTAGTCAACAGACTTCTTGAATATCTCGTTGAGACTATCCTTCGATGGAGGGGTTGTGGTGTTTTGCTTTTCGATAGCCATGCCCACTTCATCTGCTGTAGCAATAGATGTTTCTATCCCTATACCTAAGAACCCAAGGGCCCTACCAACTGCGGATGTTTCGCAGTTCTCTACATAGGATGTTTGATTGATACGAGAGGAAGACTTATCCTCTTGGGCCATACCTTGAGCCACCACTCTTCCTTGAGCGTCGGATATCGTTGCCTGTATGACACACGATTCGGGGTCCAGGTGTAGTACCTCTGTTGTTAGTGAGTAACCTTTGTACTCAGACAGAGTACGTAATGCAATCACACGTTGGTTTACTTCAACGTATTGCTTTCCTTTAATGTTCGTTGTTTTGAACTGATAAGTGTTAGACATAGTATATAATTTAATTGATTCGAAGTTACGGTTTCCACATTTAACTAACAAATGCTACCGTGTATTTTTTTCTATTACCTCAAGGTCTGGAAGTTTCCATTCAATCTCCCATCGGTTGATTAACCGGAAGACAGTACGTTCTGTAATCCCCAGATCTGCGGACGCTTTCTTTACATTTTGATTCTTACGTAACGCATGGGTTACCATTATCCGCCAATGCCTCTCTATGTTGAGGTCTTCCTGCGGGTATTTGTGTCCCTCTACTTCTTTGTAGAGGACCCACTCTTTCTTTCCTGCCATCTTCTGTACATGTTTGCGGCCCATGCTCTGCGTTGAGCAGGGTGTTTGTAGATAGGGCGTAGCCTTGCCATTGCTATGCGCATGAATTGTTTCATCCTATTCATCTCTGTTTGGTGTTAAAGGTTTGGTTAAAGTAATTATCAAATCGTGGTTGAGGTAATGATTCCCAATCTCCGCCTTCCATATATGCATCCATAATCTGCTCCTTCTCTTTCTCAAGCATTGATTCTGCCAACGCAATTATCTTATCATTGTACATAAACGGCATTGCCTCATCATCTTCTTGACGCTTCTTGATTATCTCAATCAACTCTTGCATTGGTGTTTTCATCTCTCTTTTGTGTTAAATCCTTTAATCTCTCTTTCCTCCCTCCCAATATATGATTCCAAACATTTCACCATATATCTGAATGTAGATGGTTCCATTAGGTACTTGTATTTGTATGCTTCAGTTAATCCAACTATCCACGCATCTAATTCCATATGGAACTTATCAAAT
>Ga0196901_1000230_pt1 | contig 30470 bp, 15 predicted proteins | sample CB_VirMetaG_FD_169099 | JGI IMG/M metagenome (GOLD analysis project Ga0196901, IMG submission 169099) | Freshwater to marine saline gradient viral communities from Chesapeake Bay - CB_1504_1 Viral MetaG (v3) (version 3) | ecosystem: Environmental > Aquatic > Marine > Coastal | place: USA... | reverse complement strand
AGTAATTGCTTAGTTAACATATCTAACTTTTCATCTAACTTATCAAGTTTGTTGTCTAGTTGATCCATTCTCTGTTGCATTAAAGCTATTTCTTTATCTACAGGTGCCATTACTTTTTATTATTACATAATTATTCGTGAGCATAACAAAGCCCAGATTTATTTGTTGTTAGATTTTTGCACCGCTTACCACTAGAGGTTATCGCTCCGCATCTAACCTCACCTTTTTTAGGTTCGCGATTTTTCAGTGCTTCTTTCTTTTCCTGTTTAGCTTCTTCTTTAGCTTTTACTCTAGAGTCTGGTTCTTCAACGCCTAATCCAAATCTATCCCAACCAAGCATTAAAGCTAAACGCTGCCAAGTAGCAATATTATCACCTAATGCTGTGCTTATATTTTTTAACTTATTATGTATACGCTGGGTTGGAGCATTAGTGGTCGCTTCTATAGCGCTTGATGCAATGTCATATACTGGATGATTAATATCACCATAACTCATGTGATCGTATATATTTTTGTTAAACTTATCAGATTGAGTAGCTTGATATAGTTTTCTTAACTTAGATCCAATCGCTGGAGATACATTTACTGCTTTTATTACTGTGTAAGCATGATCAGCTTTCCATTCTTTTTCTCTTTGTTTTTGAAACTCTTTAATAGTGTTATAAGAAGCGTCGATATAAGCTCCCTTCAATCCAGAACCTCTAAGCAAAGAGCTAATCATGCCGTCAATTATTCTTTCGTATTTAGTGTTCTTGAATTTTTCGTATTTAGCTCTTTCATCTTCAGTCATTTTTTCTTCTTCATCATCAAAGTCTAAAGCAAATATTGCATTTTGAAGAGCGTTAAATATTAATCCTTGAGCTGTTCCGTAGTATATTATCTTACTAATGTTTGTTCCAGTATTACCACGTTTATTAACTAAATCTAATACAGCTTTTTTAATAATACGATTATACTGCATTGGAGTATTTTGGAACGCTAGTATTAAACGACCAAGTACAGACGCTTGTTGTCTTGAAATTTTATCAGGTCTACTAGACTGCTGAGCCTCTTCAGTTTTTTCTTGAAAATCAGAAAATGCTTTTTCTTCAGCTTTTTGTAAGCTTAAACCTTGATTTCTGTAAAATTCAACTTGGTTTCTATAGTAGGTTGCACCTCCAAATGAAATAGCTAAGCTATCACCGATTTGTGTTGGAGTAAAACCTTTTCTTAATAAATAAGCGATAACAGCTTTAGCGGGATTTCTTTTACCTCTAACTGTTTCAGCAATATCAGCCGCACTAACATCTATCTGTGTTCCAGCGCGTCTCATTTTTAACATTGGTGAATTAAACAAGAAGACGAAGTCTGACCAAAACTGTTTTTGATTAGCAAACGCTTTAGCAGCGGCAAATACATTATTGTTTTGATAATCTAAATAGTTCACTGTAGAAAGCAACTGTAGCACGGCAGATCTAGCATTAAAGAACATGATAGCACCAACAGAGTTGTTAATCCAGTTCAAAAATTTATTAGTATCTGCATCTTTACCAGTGGGTCTATTTTCACCAGTTTTCATTCTATAAAGCATGTTCTTAAGATCATTGACATATTGAGTCCCATAAACAGCTTCTAGTTTGTTTAAATTCTCTTGACTAAATAGCTCATCAACATTTTTCTGCCATTGATCTAAAAATCCTGGTCTAGAATCTTTTACAGCGTTATAAATGTCTGCCTTAATATTTTCAGCTTGCCAATTTTCTTTTGCATCAGTATATTTGTCTTGCAGTTTAGGTATTCTGTTAAGCTTGTTTGCAAACTCAACTAACCTTGAATCTAAAGCGACTTTACCAGCGATTTTTTTAGCTTGCTCTTCAGACAACCCTGGTATCTCTTGACCATTTTTATTCCACAAATATATTCTTATTGCTTGATCAATTTCAAACTCAGTGCCTTTAAGTTTTTGCTTAAATCTTTTTCTAACGTCTGGGTATTCTTTAATTAATGAATCAAGATCGTTTAACATATTATAAGCATATTCGTCCATTTGACGATAAGCTCTGTTGTATGGATCAAATAAATTTTCTTTAAAGAACTCCATGTCACGATCTCCTTGCTCACCTTTACCAGCTAAACGCATCATGAGACCTTTAAAATCATCAGCTCCAGAAGATATGAATATTTCAGTTTTACCTTTATCTTTACCTAACTGTTTTGCTGTAGCTTCATCAAATGTTTGTTCAGATCCAATACCTTTAGTTCGCTCAATCATTTTGTTTAATTGATCGCTCATTGATCTACTAAACTTAATTCTAGCTTGTTGAACTTTTGACTTGACATCAAATTGCTCTAGCATGTTATCTACAGCTTGAACGTTTTTAAGAGCGTCGTCAGCAAAGTAAAAATCATTATAACCTTCAGCAGCTTTTTCTGCGATCCACAAAGCTTTTGCTTCAGCTGTTGAATTACCTAAACCAGTTATGTTTTTTAAAGGTATATCTAATCCATTTTCTTTTAAAAACTTTTGTATTGCTGGTGCTGAATCTGCTGGTCTAGCAGTTAATATAAACATGTTTTTTGTTCCAAACTTACCAGCTAATTTTTTAGCTTTATTTAATAGTGGCGCGGGTTTACCGTCGACAACTTTACTAAACTCTGAGAAATCAAATTCATACCCGAGACTTAAGAGATCTTCATAAGTAGAAGCATATTGCTCTGGCGTCAGTGTGCCTTTAGAGCCATCTGGTCTCGTAAATTTAACTAATGATTTACTAGTTGCAAGTGTATCATCAAAATCTAATACAGTAATTCCTTTTGTTGGATTATTAGCTGATCTAGAAAATTTTAAAGCCTTGCCTAATATTGCTATATCATTAACTTCTGTAAGTTCAATTGGTAGACTATCGATTATTCCTCTTTTAGCAAGATCATTCAAATAATTTTTTACTTTTTCGTTTTGGTATCTTGTTCTGCCTCCAGTACTTTTAAGACCTTCTGAGTTTAAAACGTCATCTATTCCTTTAGGTAAAACATGAACTCTAGCTTGGTTTAATATTCCTTCTAATACTTTTTTAGCTTCAGCTTTGTTTTCGTTTTTAGCATAAGCTTTTAAATAGCTAACCATGTCACTTACAGTTATTTCATGCTCTAGCGTTAGTTCTTTAGAAAACAATTCACTACCTGACGTTACACTAGTGCCCATTGTGTACATTTTTCTAATAGTACCTCTTTGATCTACGGCTAGTAAATCTATAATGGCATACTTTTCTGGCAAAGACAAATCACTGTCTAGTATTTCAAGCATAAACTCTCTAGCTTCTTCAGCTTGTTCATTTATTTTTTCTCTAAGACCACTTTTAGGATTTCTAACATTATTTTTTATATTTTCAATATTTTCGTAAAGCTCTACGTTTTCAAATGTTTGACCTCCAAATTTCGCGTCAACTAGCTTATATTGACTTAAAAGATCTTTACTTAAAACTTGATCTAAAACTTGTTCTTTTAAAGCCCTGTTAGTAGTTATACCAAAAACTTTAGCTGTTCTAGCACTTCTACCTACACTACGTATAAATGAGTCAACTATTTTTTTACGATCAGCATCAGTCTTTACATTTTCTAGTTTATTTTCTAAGTATTTTACTAAAGATCTAAAACCTTCTTGCCTTATAACAGGTAGAGTAGTTTCTTTAACATATTTAACAAACTCAGCTGGAGATTTAAAACTTACATTAGCTGATCCTTGTGGAAACTTACTTATTATTTTATTATAAGCATCTAAAGGAGGAATATCATCTTGAATAGTAGATTCAAGCTCAGATAAAAGTACTAACGCGGTTTGATCTCCGTCTTGTTCATTTTCAGTGTTAAGCCTTTTCTCAATGGTAACTTGCTCTTTTAGTATCGCTTGTAATACTTTTTCAGTTTGTGTTTTTGTAAACGAATACTTTGTTAGTTGCTTAACACCTTCGAAATTATCATTAGCGCTCATGCTAAATTTAATAGACTTTGCAGAGATCGGTAAAACGCTTTCGCCGTTTACTTTTATATCGTCAAACTTAAAACCGGTAATAAACGTATCTCCATCGTGCTCTAATTCTATTGTAGCTTTTTTACCATTTATCTCACCATAGTAAGTCTCTACAGTAGGGCCAAAGTCGCTTCCTACTAGTTTAGTTTCGATTTTTACTTTTAATACATTTTTAATATCTAGAGCAGAGTCTTTACCAGTTAATGTTTTTATAGTTTTTTTAGCTTTAGTAAGAAGATCAGTATTAAGCTCACCGCTAATCGTTTCTGTGCTTTCTCTGATCATTCTACCATCTTCAGTAAAAGTAGTTTTAAATGTTCTAATGTTACCTTTTCCGTAATCACTTTTCTCAAATCTAGTACTTGAAACGTATTCTCCGTTTTTATACATGGTTTCCTGAACATCCTCATACTTATAACGCTGACCATTACGATCGAAAATGTAATCTCTTTTAGCTTTAACATGAAGACCGTTCTGCTTGTCACCAGTTTCTTTAACCTCTTGCGTTATCTCTACTTTACCAGTTTCTAAGTTTAAGATGCGTTTTTGAGTATAACCGTCTTTAGAAATAGCATCTGGAAGATTTTTACTTAAAAAATCAGTAGATTCATCTTGTTTATCCCAGTACTTTCTAGATCCGTCTCGAAAGTGAGTTAGTTTTCCATTTTGGAATATTAACTTATAACCATCTAACTCTTTATTAGTTTTAGAATTTTTGTTGTAAGATAACCAATGATCATAAGCTTCGTTAAGTTCGTTTTTAGGATCAGGTTTTGTTGTAATTGTTAGTTCATATACAGTTTGTCCGTCTTCTTTATATTCGGTAACTTGTACAGATCTACCTACTGCTTCTTGTTCTGCAATCATTTCATCACGCTCTTGCTTAGAATAAGCTTGATCACTGCCGTAGTATTCACCTTGTCTAGCGATCAAACACCAAGGATTGGATTTTTTGCCCCAGTGAGAGTCAACAATTTTTCTAACGGCTTTCTGACCATCTTTAGTCCATTCAACATCATAAGATACAACACCTTTGTAGAGTTCCTTAGGGTTGCTAAGCTCTTTAACGTTGTTAGGATTAATTTTAGCAGCTTTAACTGTTCCAGCGTACTTTTCTATTATCTCATTAGGATTACCAACAGAGAATGGATCTATCTTCTTTATAGAGGCCAATCTTTCAGCTTCAATAACTTTGTAGCCATCTTCAGGTAATATTAAGTACCCATTAGCCATGTAGTGCATAGCTAGTTTTTCATACTTATATTTTTTATTGTTAGGTATGTTGTCACCATCAACAAACTTAAAAACAGACTCAACAGCACCTTTGATTTGTTCTTCACTTAAGTCAGTTCTTTTTTTAGTTAGTCTAGCTTCATAAGCTTCACGATGCGATCTTGAAAATCTAATATTATTATAAGCACGAGTATTTAAACTACCTATAGCTAAGCCGATTTCAACTTCAGCTACTGCTGTAGACTTAGAAAATTTAACATCAACTTCTCTACCTACAGCGTCAGATAACGCCATTAAATCTAACTGAGCTACAGCGTCGTCTTCTAAAGCTTCAACAACGTCCTCGCTTTGTCTAACTTCCATTACAGCATCAAGCACTAAAGTATTAGATATAGCTTTTGCAAAGCCATCTTTTCTAGTTCCTTTTAAACCAGATCTTTGGCCTGTAACAGGGTTTATAGCCGGTTGATCAGCAAAAGACACAAGCTCTTGTTCAGTAGGCATGCGCTTTCTATATAAGTTTACAGCTGTACCTTTTCCAATAGTATTTATAGCTTCTGTTGGTAGTAAACCTTTGTTTACAGCATCTTCAACTTCTTGAATTTTAGTAAGTTTTTTATCAAATACCGTAAATACTCTTTCGTTATCAGGTACGTTTCTTTCCATCTGAACTAAATCAGCTGTCGACAAACCTTCTATAATTGCTTCTCTATATTCTTTTAAGTTTTTAATATAGTCTTTTGTGCCTAAGAAGTTTTTAGTAGCTTTAAATAAATCGCTAGTTAAACCGCTAGTAAAATATTCTTTTCTTAATAAGTCTTTAATAGCTTTAGCTCTTTGAGCTGGATCTTCTATGCTTTGAGTTTTTCTATACGCTAATAATACACTTTTTTTAGCAGAGCTTAAAACTTTATTATACATTTCTCCGCCAGTTTCAAACCCTAGCTGTCTTCTAAATTTTGATTGTCTTTCGGTTTTTTCTTTTAAAGCTTTAGCTTGACCTACTAAAGATAAATCTTGTTCTTCAAGAAGTTCTATTTCTTGTTCTTCAGCTACAGCAACTTGAGCTTGCGTAGACTCTTCTATATCGCTCTCGAACGCTTCTCTTGTAGCTTTTTTAGCTTTTAGTACATTACCTATCTTATTATTAACCTGTCCTCTAATCCAGCCAGATAAACCAAAACTTGCTTGATCTTCTTTTCTGTTAATGTTAAAGTTTTTAATATGAGGTATTAGCTCTGCTATGGTTTCGCTTACAAAGTCTTCCTCTGAAAATCCTGGCAAATCTCTAAGCGCGCTTGATAAATTGTTTTTTACAATAGCTTCAAGATCGCCACTCATATATAATTCGCCTATAGCTTCTTCAGCACCACGCTTATCCCATTGTTCTTTGGTGTATTGTTCGCCAAGCTTGTCGATGCGAATATCTCTTGGTGTTTTAGTGTAAGAACGAGACTCTTTAGACGTTGGTGCTGTAGTTTGTTTGTCTGCGGCTTTTAATCCAGTCAGTTTTACTTTAGAAATTCTTTTTGCTGCTATTTTACCTATAACGCCTTCTTTGCTTAGATTAGTGTTGTAATCTTGTATAAAATCAAATATTTCTTTTCCATTTCTAAAGTCTACTTTACCAAATCCTAAACCTCTCGTTAATGTTCTAAAAGAGTTTATAAGACCAGCGGTTTTTTCTTCAACTTTAGCTATTTTATTATTTTTAGTTAAATCTGAAAATATATTAAAATATTCTTCTATATCATCTTTTCTTTCTAAGTCTAATAAACCGTCAGAATTATATCGCTTAACTCTTATAGGTATATCTTCATTGTTTTTGTTTTTTTGATAACCAATAATTTTACCATAATTATTTGCTATCTTATCTTCAATTCTAGTAGCAAGATCGCTATCAACGGATTTAACGTAGTCAAAAAACGCTTTAACAGCTGGCTTTAAATTTTCAGCGTCTGTTTTAAAAGCTCTAGACACAATATAATGCAAATACTCATGACCTAGTACGTTAGTTTGACCTGTTATTGAGGCAACTGGCATATTTATATATATCGTCTTTTTTCCAGTTTCTTTATTCTGCGTCAAAAACATGCCGTCAGCTTTGTTTACGCCAGACAAGTCTGGTCTACTTTCGATTAGCTTGTCAACTTGATCTGTAGTTTCTAAATATTTTATGTCTAAATCTTTTTTGCTAAAACCAAATCTACCTCTTTCTTTTACGATGTTTTGATAGTTTCTTATTGTTCTACCTAATTCAAGCTCAGTTTCAATATCTATATTAACATTTTTTCCAGTTAAACCTTCTAAAGTTGCGTATACTTGTAGCAGTTCAGTTTCTGCAAGTTCTTTTGCTGAATCAGAATATTTTTTTCCACCAGTTATTATTTTTTCTAATCCTTGTATTCTGTCAAACTCCGCGGCATAAGCTTCAAGCTCTTGCTTTGTTAAGCTGTCAAAAGAAGAATATAATTTATTAAGATTATCTTTCTCAACTTTTTTTAAACTATCAATTTGCTTTTGTATAATAGGCTTGGCAATTTCATCAGCTGTTTCTAGCTCAGCTTCAGCTTTTTCTATTTTTTTGCTTATTGCTAGTTGTTCTTGCTGCCACGTTTTTGGTGCTAATAATTGATATATATTTTCTTTTGTAGGTCTATTTACATTGTAAGTTACTCCAGAAACAGTCCCTCCAAGAAAACCGCCTATTAAAGCATCATTTACAAATGTTCTAAAATATTCTTGTATTGAAATTTCGTCGTCAAATACAATTGCATCTGAAAGCTTCTGAAAGACGCCAGTTGCGCCTTCAGTCAAAGCTTCACCAGTAAATCCAATTCCAGCCTTTGCTAGCGAATTAACAAAAGCGTTTTTAGTAAAATCTTTGACAGCGTTTTTTGCTAATCCAGATCTTGATAGTCCAGACGCGTATCTACCTATCTTACCTCCAAGATATTCTGTTCCAAACTCAGACGTGCCTTTCATAAAAGAGTTAAGATACACTTTTGACATGTCTTGATCTAATCTTTCTTTTTGTTGTCTGCTAAACTCCTCCCCATAGACTGAAGCGCCTAATAAAGCTCCACCGGCTCTAGGCATACTAAAAGAAATAGCTAGTTGAGGAATATTTGCGAAAAGTTGCTCTGCAGCCATAACGCCAGCGTCATCATATTTTCCGCCTTTAATTAAGTCTATTAATTCTTCTTGTTGACCTTTTTCATCGTAAAAAGTAGACTGCAAAGCACTAAGTTCGTTAGCAATTTCAATAAGTTTTTCACCAGGTATGTCATATCCCATTTCATCAACCTCTCTTAAGCTTTTACCAGTTGCTAAGGCAACTAATGGTTGCCAAAATGAATCGACACCTTCAACTAGCCCACCCGCAAGCCTAGGAATAGCGCTACTAAAACCAGCGGATATTCCAACTATAGGCTCTAAAGCTACGGCAATTTCTATAGGTACATTAGAGCCTAATAAAAGATTAATTCTACCGGCTTTAATAGCGTCTTGCTCGGCTTTTATTTCTTCTGGAGTTTTTCTAATGCTAGCTGGCTTTGCAAAATAGCCGTCTTCTATAGGTTTAAACCTTGGATCTAGACTATAGGATTTAGTCATTCCAGCTTGTGTTAGCTTTTCAAAAGCCTCGTCATAAGACATACCTTGTTTATCTGCTGCAGCTTGTATATCTTCTACAGTCCAATTTTCACCGTTAAATTCAAACATATTTATTAAGCGTTTTCTGTTTTCAACATGTTAACAAAAGCAATAACTTCTTTATTTGTTATTGTACCGTCATTTATAGCCGCTTCTAATTTTTCTGCATCTTGATATGAATTTATTATTTCGCTTGCCTCTTCACTTAATTCGCCACTAAAGCCTTCGTCGTTTGTTTTGGATTCCTTTGGTTTTTCAAACTTGCTTAATTTTTTTTCAAGGTCTTGCTTTTCTTTCATAAGCCTTTTAGCTTTACGTCTTGAAAAGCTCAGATATTCTGTAAGTCCTCTCTGAGGCTTAAAAACACCTTCACCATAATAACTTGTTAAACCTTGAATTTCCTCTTCAACCTTACTTAATTGATCTCTTAAATCTTGCTCTTTCTCACTTACAACGCTTAAAGCGTCATCAAGAGCGTTGCTAGTAGTAGTTGTCGATGTAGTTGTTTCGCTAGTTGCCGGAGCAGTATACTCGTAACCAACTTTATCAGATACAAAAGGTGTTACATCAAAGTATTCTTTTAATTCATCATTTGAGTTAAATGAAATTGGAAAATTATTGCCACTAGCGAGAACAGGCGTATTATCGCTTATGTAGTAAGCTCGCCATTTGCCGTTTGCTTCTTTCTTGTAATGGTATATTGCGCCAAGCGGCTTAATGTTCTTTCCAGAGTCCACATTTTGAAGAAACTCTCTAACTTTACCAGGATAAACATATCCACCCAAATTAGGAATATTAATTCTTTCTTTTTCTGCTTCTATTTTAACTTGTTTAGCACCATTAGCATAAGAATCTTCGCCCATAGTAACAAGATAGTTTTTTAAAGCATTCATATTATTAGCACTTTTGCTAGGTGGTATCACTTTGCCGTTAGCGCCTCTTTCTAGTGGTATTAAATCATTATCTGTAATACTGTCATTGTTTACTTTTTCAATGTGATTTAAAATAGCTGTTTCACCATTGTTATCGCCGGTGACCCCCATGAAAAATAATTGATCAGCTAGCTGCTTGTTTCCAGATATTGAAGAAGCATAGTTTTTATTAATTATGTCGAATTGCCCTTTATCATACCCTTTAGCTCCAAGGTTATATGGTTGATCTACAAACTGTGTGTTAATGCTATTTAATGAATTTTTATCAAACGTTGTTGTTCTTTTATAATCATTAACATTTATAGGATTGACACCTTCTAAGCCAGAGTTATATATTGGGTTACCATTTTCATCATAAGTTACTTGACTAGCATTAAGACCTATTACTAATTGATCAGCTAAAGCTGTGTTAGCTGTTTCATTGTAACCTCTACTATTAGCATTGTTTATTTCAAACGTTCTGTCTTGTTGAAGTTTTACTAAGCCATTGTAGGTGTTCATCATTTTGTTTTTAGCACCTTCTGTAATCTCAACACCTCTTTTGTACTCCATTGAGTTTGGATTGTTAGCATGCTTAGACAAAAGATCTACGCCTTCTAAATATTCAGTTTTATAATCTTTTAGTTTTTCAGTTAATTGTCCTTTTAGTTCTGGTGATACAAGTTCTACTTGAAAATCATCAGGCATATTTTCTAAAAAAGTCTCTTTAGCTTTAGCAACCACGCCTGCTTGACGATCAAGTTCTGTTAATATTGGCGTTGCAAAAGCTGCAAAACCAGCCATTGGATCTTGAGCTTTAGCTTTTTCTAATGCTAATGTCGATTGAACAAACCCAGAGTAATCTTGTGGTCTAAACGATGTTAATTGATCTTGTTTCTTTGCCATTATTCTTAAAGATTATATGATGGAAAACCACCGCCTACGTTAATTCCTGTACCGTTTTCTGGCCCGTATGGAATTTGCAGATCTTGAGGTCCAAAGTTAACGCCTGAGAAAGCAGGGTTCGCACCATAAGTAGGAGACATGTATGATGAGTCAAGTGTGTTTCCAGGTAAAGTTGATCCTGGCGCCATTGCTAAATTAGAAGTGCTTGGAGCCCCATCAAACATACCAGCGCTATAAGCTTGAAGTCCAGCAGAAGCTACTTGACCAATACCACCCATCATTTGTTGTTGGCCAGCCGCAAACTGTTGAGCTGCTATTCCAGCTTTGCCAGTTTCAATATTATAAAGATCCATATTTCTTTGCATCTCTTGCTGGTCGACAAGTTGCTCACCATATCTTTGTAAACCTTGTATTCTTGATTGTTCTTGTAGTTTAGCTTGCTCTCTGGCGGTTTCTTGTCTACTAATGTCAGCAGATATTCTTTGTGCTTGCACAGCGCCTGCTCTAGCCATTGATTGGGCTAACGCAGCAACACCTGCTCCACCAGCCGCACCTTGTAATCCTTGTAATATGTCAGCTTGCTGCTGCGCTAGTTGCTCTTTTTGAAACTCAGCCGCTTGAGTATTAACGCGCATATCTTCGTATACGTTTTCCATACCTTCGTATGGATTTTTATATTCGTATGATTTATATGCCTCTAAATATGGCGCAGCAGCTTCTTCAGCTTCTCTTTGAGCTCTAGCCGCTCTTTTTTTAGCCTTACTACCTTGGTACGCTTGAATCACCCCAAGACCTGCCGTTATCATCCAAGGGGCAAAAGGAATTTTCATCGGCGATGAACCTACATATTTTTGCTTCTTTTTCATATTATATTGTTATTTAATAATCACACTCTAGGGTGCTTATTTACTGCTTTCTACTACGTCTATACCTATACTAAATAGTTCTGCTGCATTAGTAGAATTATTAGTAAACTTTACTTCTGCATAGTACCCAAGTAGTGAGCTTAAGTTAACAGCATTATCTTTACTAAAAAATATAAAATCACTTGTCGTTGGTACAGTAACGTTATCTGGCGTGTCTACAACAACTGTAGTGCTTGTCTTTGATGTAACTGTCCCAAGTTTAACAATATCTCCAGACGATACATTAAAACCACCTGAAGTTGCTAAACTAACATAATAAATTGAATCTCCAACAGATAAAGATGAATTTATATTTTGACCAAATGTTATAGTAATATCTGCCATTAGCTTGAAACTTGATTAATCGTTATTGTATCGTTTGGTGTAGTACTAGAATTATTAGAATGAAATACTCCTAACACTATACTTCTTGTACTACCAGGGGGTGGATTAGCGCTCACATCAAATTCTAATATACCATTGCCATCCACATTATTCGCAGAGTTAGTCCAACTAACATTAGCGTAAGGAATCCAAGTGATACCTGGCGTTGTTGTTATATCAATATCATATAAACCAGTTCCACTGTTGTATGCTAAAAATTGAGTGTTTGGCACAGAGGCGGCGCCCACCATATAATCATTATGATTTACATTTAACTGATAATCTGTTTCGCCAGCGCTACTCATTTCAATTTGACTTTGTACACCTTCAGTTGGTTCAAAGTTTGCATAAGGAATTGCAAGTTGATCTATATACAAAGTATCATTTGCCGTAGCATTTGGAAATCTATTATTTGGATGATATGCTTTTAGTACAAATGTTTTAGTTAAAGTTGTTTCATTAGCTAATACAGAGTAATTTATACTATAAGAACCGCCACCATTATCAACAATATTTTGTAAAATAATATATTCAGACAACTCATTATTAGGATCTTGCAAAATAACAGATGGTAGTGTCGATGTAATATTTGCTGCTGTTATATCGATAGTTCCACTAATTCCGTATTGATCTACAGAGATAAAGTTATCAGCATCGTCAAATGTAACGGTATCAGTTGCTGAATTGTAAGCCTGTTGAGTTATAGTAAGTGTATCTGTAATACCGGGATCTGCAGAATGCTCTAGTGTTATAGTACCCATTCTACTAGATCCAGTTGTATTTTGAAGAATAGACACCCTTCCAATGTATACAGTTGGATCTGATGTTGCATAAACAACAAACGGATTTAACCAAGTTTCACCACCATCATAAAATGTTGATAATGTTGGCGCGGCACCATTAGTATACAAATAAAAACTTTTTACAAATCCATAGGTTGTGCCATCGCTAAACAATGTTATAGGATCAAGCTCTATGTCTGGAGACACTGTTATTGAAGAGCTTCCATCTAAAGTTGTTAACTCAACATAGTTTACGCCACTTTGTGTTTGAGTAATAACTATTGTGTCATTAGGCGTTACAGAAGCATTATTTGCAGCAAACAAACTTATTGTAAAAGTTCTAGTACTTTCAGCGTTTGTCGTAAGGTTAACTTTAACATAAGAAGCTGTAACCGCTGTAATTGCAGCGTTAGTATCATCTGTTGATGTAGCAGTAAAACCTAAATAACTTACATTTGTTGAAAATGGCAATATAATTTCACTAGCGTCATAAGCGACAACAATATTATTTGAATTAAATACTGCGTAGCTAGATATTACCGTACCGCCTCCATATCCAACATTAATTTCATCAGAAAAATCAACGTCTTGAGTAGGGTTGTATTTAATTATAATAGTTTTGCTAATAATTAAGTCAAGACTATTTCTTTCAACAGTTTCACTTAGTATTTCAAAAGCATTTTGATTTTGAGCATTATCTGAAAAATTTACCGTTGGACCACTATTAAAGTAATATAGACCAGGTTTGGCTTGAAGTTTAACTTTGTATAAGTTTATAGGTATATTTTTAGGCGTAACACCTGTAACGCTATAAGTTTCAATTGTGCTTCCAGCTGTTGACACATCAGTTATTGTTGCTCCACTTTGTACATTACCTTGAGAATCATCTATAGATGGTACCAATGATGTTATGGTAACATCTTCTTTAGCTGTATCTCTATATATAGTTAATAGCGTATTATAATAAAAAGTATTTTCACTATATCCACCAGTATCACTGATATTGTATATTAGATCAGAAACTAGCGTTATTGCTTTCCAGTTAATTGTAGCTGTAACCGTGTTGTTTGCTGCGCCAGCAGTTCCATTATCAGCATAAGTAATAGAGTTTACATAAGTGTCAGCGCCTATCGCCGTAAAATTAGTTGCGGATATAGAATATCCTGGCTTTGGAGATATAATAAACGTATCTTCTTCGCCATTAGATTTGCTAGTAACATTATATTCAATAAACCCACTAGATTCCCAACCACTACTTACGGCGGTCATATTTACAGATATTTTATAACCAAATCCAGTTGTTGTTCCATCAACATTGGTAGGAGTGCCAATACCTTGAACAGAAATATTATGAGTGTCTAAATTATTTGAAGTTGTAACTCCCTCTTGCGGATTTGTGTAACTCGTAGCATTACCAAGTATATTGTTAAACCACTTACCTTCTTTATTTAAAAATTCAGCTACAATACCACTTTGCAAATCAGTTTGTATATAGTCTACATACCAACCATTTTGAGAAGATAAATTGTAATAATTGCTATCGCTCGTATTTTGATTTACTTTAGATTGTGTTCCTTCATAGTTTATAGTTGCAAAACTTTTAACTGAACTAGGATAGTCGTTTACAATAGGGGTAATAGACGAGTAGTATTGATTTCCATAAAAGTTATTTCTACTAACATTGTCACTGTTATGTAACCAAAAGTTTCCATTTTTTAATGTGTAATACTGGTTGTTTAAAGAAGCGCCTTGCTCTAATATAAAAGATTTGAAACTTGACCAACCATTAGTAGTTTCTGTAAAGCTAACAGTATAAACATCTTTTTTATAACTAGGATAAGTAATTTTATGTGCTGTAATATTATACTCTCCTTTGTCTTGATCAAAGCTACCAATTAATGATTTAGACTTTTTAAAAGTATCATTAAACCAATCTGCCATGCCATAATCAGATATAACTGTTATACCATCACCAGAAAGTCTTAATACAGCGCCTTTTGCTTTATCCACAAAATATATTCTATATTGATCTACAGCGAACGACTCTGGATTTGTGCTAATTCCGTAGTCCCCAGCAAATGATGAAAAAGCTCCAAGAACTTTATCACTAGTTGTTAATTGAGAATTACCATCAGCATTATATAATATATCTTTGTTAGCATATATTTTTAATACCTTTCTTTCGCAAAACGCTAATAAGTCTGTGTTTCTAGTATATAGTTTTTGTATACTTCCATGCTCTGGAGTTAATTGTTTAACAATATCATCATCAATTAAAAATTCATTAAATCTATTTACGTTTGATTTTTCATTGTAAATTTGAGAGAATATTATATCGTTTTTCTTATGCTCTTGTTTGTAATCGTTAAATACTACATTGACATTAAATCCACTTTGTTTTCCAGTGGATGTATATGGGAATATTCTATTTGCATTAAAATCGTCGTTTATACAATCTGATTCAACGCCATTTCCAAATGATATACAGTTATACCAAGGTAATATTATAGGTATGCTAATGTTAAAGTTATCATAACTGTGCGTTATTGGCTTAAAGCTTAATATATTTGAATCTGTGCAGCTTTTTGCTAACGACAAAGACACTATACTGCCATCTTTATTTTCAAAACCAATTATAATTGTTCCGTTAACTGGTAAGTTTAATGAAACATTTTGATCAACAGTAACATGCGCTGAACTATAATAGTCCGCGTTGTCAATGCCATTAAAACTAAATGATTTCGCTCCAGTTAAGCCAGTTACAAATAAGTTTTGCTCGTCAATAATTTCTTTTAAAGAATCAATTGTATCTTGTCTATATGCTTGAGCGCCTTCTTCTACCCAAGCTGGATCCCACACGCTTATAAGTTTTAATTTAGCGCCTTTGTCTATATATTCAAACAGTGTGTTAGCGTCTAGCTTAACTGGATAAGCATTACCAAGTTCGTAGTATATATCTAAGTCTATTGTTTCTTTAGGCTGAACTTCAAATACAGCAGCATTAGGACTTGGCGCAATAGGAAAACTTGTTCCAAGAAAAGCATTTGTGTAAATATCTTTTGCTATTTTAACAAAAAATTTACCAACAACCTCAGATACGTTTTCAATTAATGGAGTTACACCATCAGAAGATATTGGATTTGAATTACTAATGTCTAGAACTTTCCATCTTTGAGCTGGTGTATTAGAAGCAAGATTTGTACCATGAACTTTTTTAGCGGCTATAAAGTCACCTTTCTTGACTTTATCAATATCATCTGAGTTAAACGAAAGCCATAGGTGCTGAGCTAAAGCGCTGGCATCATTGTTTAAATAAGCAGCAGATAAAGTTAAATTGTGATATATACCAGCATTTTCTTTGATAAAGAACTTATAGTGAGTTGCCCACCATGGCGCTTTATTAAGAACTTTTACTTGAATTTTATTTGAATTTTCTGAATATTGTTTAGAAATTGACAAAGCGCTATCATCATCTATTAATACTGTAGATTGTCTGTTATATCTATCTCTATATACTATACCTAGTTGATATTTTCTTTCTGTTTTAACAGATTGAGAACCATTAGTAATATTAAATGTTCCGTTATATTCTGGAGCGGCTGTGCATTTAAACGATCCTTCGGTTACTTGAACATCATGAGTTGAGTTTAACCAAGAGAAAGTATCAAGTGGAAGGTTGCTGTTAGACAAGGTATAAGTGTATTCATTTGTTCCATTAGAAATATTACCTTGTGGTAAAGTAGTATTATCAGTAGCGTCTTGTGCTACAATTTTCATATAAACTACTGTCCCTGCTGTTAAATATACAGTTTTATTAAATGTTAATAATTGTGGAGAATAACTTGGAATACTAATATCAAAATTATTTATAAAAAAGCCATCATTCTCATTCCCTGTTGGTAGAGGATTTCCTGCAAGACCATTAAAAGGTTGATTTGTAAACTGCTCAAAATATGATTCTTGAAAAGCTATACTAGCGTCTTCATCAAGTCCGCCAATTTGACCATAAGCTATAGTATCTCCAGTTCCATCATTAATTAAATCTAATCTAGCCCAAGGAACTATCCACATGTATTTATTATTGTTTAACGCGTCTTGAGCTACAATATGATTTAGCGCACTCCATTTACAACTAGCTTCAAAAGTATAGTTACCGGTAACAGGTACTGTATACTTGTATGTTGTTGTATTATAATTATCGCCAATATCACCATCTATTGCTTCTACGCCACAGGGTAGTGCTGTGTCATAAGTTTGTATTGGGTCTAATTGAGACGCTTCAAAAGTATTCTCTGAATTTGTTAAAAGCTCGCTGTTAATATTTGTTGTAACAGCATCAGTTAGTATTCTAGCCTCTACTGGTAATTTAGAACTATCAACTAAATCATAATTTTCAGTATAGTTACCAAACATTAATCGAGATCCAGTAATTTCTTGAGCAACAGCTTTTAAAGGAACATTATCTTGTAATCTTAAAAGTTGATCAGATGGTATTGTGCTACCAAAAACTTGAGAGTTTATTACCGTTTTACCTTTATGAAAACTTAAACTTTGAGTATCTGTCCATTCGTCATCAGATATTTTTAATCTTTTTATAACATATACATTACTAGAGTTTGTTTCTCTATATAGTAATTCAACGCCAACAATATCTCTTGGTTTATTATAAGGGATATAATCTGATACTTCAATTCTTTTTAAATCATTAACCATGCCGGTGTTAAAACCTGATATTGGGTCATAACCATATTTACCCGGAATAAATAAAGGTTTAGAGTATGGCGATATTACAGAGTATTCGTTATCATTATATTTATATCTATATGCGAAAGATACAAATTTATCTTCATATATATTTTGATTAATAAACAATCTAGCAATCCATACTTCGGCTGGCGTACTAGTTGTATAAGAAGAAGGAATATTTCTTATTTCAAATAAATATGTAGTACTATTAATAATTTCTAATAGTTGTAAGTCTACTTCAATACTAGAAGTAACTCCAGTCATTCTTATAACATCTCCAACTTTCCAATTAAGATTTCCAATACTAGTAGTTAACGTTAACGTATCTAATATGTTGTATAACACGCCGTTTGGAGATAAATCAAAAACTGTACCACTTTGATCATACAAATAAGAGGTTGTAATTCCATCTCTAGCAGAATTAAAACCTTGCACTGTGGGCGCTTTTGTTGGGGCAGGTTTAATTAATGTTATGTGAGATTTTTTAGCATGAGACATATTAACGTTTACACCGTCTTTTTGTATTATAAGTCTAGTGTGATGTTTAGTGGCTACAGAAGAGTCGTGACCGCTACCTGTTATTGAGTTGCTTATATTAATCTTTTTTGGTTCATCATAACCATCAGTAAAATATAATAAGTCATCTATAATATTAATACCAGTAATTATGTTTTTAGCTGGAGTATATTGAGCCGAAGAATTAACATTATCACCATTAACGTTTTTGTTATTTTGCTCAAGCTCTAAAGTTCCATCTCTAAAGTTTAATATTTTTTCATCAGTAAATCTTAATACTACACCTTCACTAATCATTGTTGAAGTGTAAATATTATTAACATTTAATACTGGAGTTATTTTTATTGTGCCGGTAGAAGCTCCAATTAAATTGGGCCAAGAAGCTTGTACAATTCTAACGTCATTGCTTTGTCCCCAAAGATCATTACCATCAATATCAATAGCTTGAACTCTCATGCCTTTTCTTAAGTATAAAGGCATATCCAATGGAAGTCCAGTTACTGTTGTACCGCTAAAAGCGTTAGCCTCTAGTCTAACCTCATACACATCACAAAATACAACTTCTTCTTTATATTCTTCAGTTAAATCATTTGCCGTTAGTCTAGTTATAGCGTCAGATTTAAAACCAGTGTATCTAGTTTTGCCAGAGTAAGTACCATTAGCTTCTAAGTCTGATGCTAGTTTAACAAAGTTATATATATGTGAATTAGTTTCATCAATATAAGAGCCAACTGATATTGCTGAGCTAGATAAAGTATAAGATTTAGTTCCTACTTGTTCATTGCCTTTTAAGTTTTGAGCTGAACCAACTTCAGAGCCTTCTGATGTCGAAATCTCTATGTTTAACGCATCTCTATATTCACCATTAGGAACTAACCTTTCATCAAGGTCTTTGTTCATTTTACCTTTCAGAAAATTTCTTTTTAACTCTGGCATGTAGATTAATGTTTAATTTGTTTAGACTTACCTCTTAGGATTTGAGTAATCTCTTCTAACTTAATGTTTGACAATCTTAGTTTAGCTTGTCTCTTTGTAGCTCTAGCTTCTTTTTTAAATCTTTGAACAATATATTCTGGCATATTAGCTCTAGTAGATATAATAGCATAAGCAATCTGCTTGTACATAGCTTCTTCAGCTAATTTATGCACTTGCATCTCAGCGTCTGTACCTAGACTGTCGCTGATATACTTTAATATAACTGTTTCTCCACTAAGATTAGAACTAAAATGAATGTTACCTTTTAATTCGTCGATGTAAAAATTACCATTTACTTGAGCAAACTGTGGATCTAAACCATATCTTTTTCCTTCAGCAGACCAATATATATTATCGTTATAATCAAAATCTGGTTGTGAGTTTTCTGCTGGTGTGTCAGATTTATAGTTCGCCCAAGCTGTTGATTCAGCATTTGTCAATAGATTACCACTGCCATCAAACGTATAGTCGTTATTAGCGTCTTGAGCAATTGAAGTAGGATTACTGCTTTTTGACATTGGATAAACAATGTGCTCAATTCCTCCGCCGTCAATCCATGTAACCTTAACGTAATTTACATAGTCTCTAGGCAAAGGCATAGTTAATGTAGCCGGCACTGTTATCTCTTGAGCTTTTGTTGATTTAAAAGTGTCAAACGATAATTCTGCTAAAGCTCTTTGTGCATGGAACGCAACGTCTGTCTTTTTTATTTTAGATATTAGTTTATCTTCGCCTACATAAAACACAATAAACTGATTGATAAGACTGTCTAAAGATATAAATTGGTAATTACCTAAATCACTACCTTCATAATATGATTGATCTGTTCCGTTAAGTAATCCCATTTATTTATATTTTTTGTTGTTGTATTTTTTTATCTTCTTCTCTACCAGTTATTGCAACTAATTGAGGTTTTTCCATAAGTATGCCAGCTAATTCTAATATTTCATTTACCAACGAAGTTTCTTCTGATGGATGCAACTCAAAGTCCGTCGAATTACTAGCATCGTATAAAGCTTGGCCAACGACTACGTTATAACCCCAAACAGCATCCGCTGGCTTTCTAATGTAATCTACAAACACACCAGAAGACAATTTAGTTTCATCATTACCACTTAAAGATATATATACAGATATTCCAACTGAATCTTGAATATAAACAGGTCTAGCTTCAGTAACAATTGGAAGATGCATTGTCTTATATTCAACATAATCTTTTTTACTAATTTTTTGAACAGAATATCTTGTTCTGTCTAAACTTGTTTCATGATAAATATCTATTATTTTGTATAAGTCTGTTGGTAATGTTGTGCCACTAGTCACTCCAGCTGCGTGAGTTTCAAATTCAGCAATTTTTTCTTCTAATAAAACCAACATATCGCCTACGCTGGTATCATTGCCGTGGAGTCTGCTGAATTGATTTAAGTCATAGAAATATTGCTCAAATATTTTCATCTGAGCTTGATTAGCTAGTAAGTTAAATTCTTGAGGCGTTATATAACCTCTTTGTTCCTTATTGGCAATAGCCAAAACTCTTTGATATACTGTATTTACACTTACTGCCATTTTATTTTCTTTTATTATGAAAGCTGGGCTACCTATCCGGTAACCCAACTATCATAAATAATCACTTATTTTAATCGCTTTTCAATACTACTGAAGACTTCCATGCCTTCGTCAGTTTTGAACCAAGCGGCTAAAGCAGAATATGGATGCTCGTCAAAAGGAATTGTCATAAGCTTTCTATTATTAGAACCCCATACAAAAGATCTTTGGTCATCGGTAATTTTAATAATATTAGCTTCAACAGCTTTAATACCTACATTTCTCAAGTTAACATTTTCATCATTAACAAGATCTAAGAATAAACTAGGATTTTTACGAGCAAATATCATCGTATCTCTTCTAAGCTCGCTAGAACTCATCTTAGATACCTTAGAACCTATCTCAGCTCGCATAACAGCTTCAGCTAGATCAATGTCAATAGTTTTTGCCATTGTCATAGCTTCTAATTCCATTTCTAGTATATCAATTTGATCTGCAGCTTCCTCTGCTGGTTTTGCCTCTTCATATCGCTTACCTAGGTCAGGGTGATATAACGAAAGTAATTTCTGTAAGGTTTGCTTTTGTTTTGGAACAATTAAAAAACCATTTTCAAAAGTTATATGCTCCAATCTAGCTTCTCCTTTCATTTCATCAACAAATACTGTTTGTTGATTTGTTGTATACTTAAGCTCACGCTCCATATTTTTTTCTTCGTCCCAATAGTAAATGCCAGTTGATTTAAGAGTTGCAGAAATTGGTTTATATCCTCCTAGAAGATAGTATGTTCTGTCTTTTATTTCCCAAGTTGGCTTGATCTCAGTCTTACTGGGCTGCTTGTAGCTTACTGAATTGTCTATTTCGTTTGTAGAATTTTCAGTAAATTGTTCTGTTTCAGTGTTTTTTGTTTGTTTTTTTGCCATGATATAATATAATAAAAAATTAATAAAAAAAGAGAGGAGGAATTAACCTCCCCTCTATTGAATATTAGTTGAACAACATAAAGTTGTTACCACCTTGAGTTACTAAACATCTTTCAGATAAGTAGTTTACTGTCATAACGTCTAAGTCGCTAGTAGCAGCACCTACTGAATCAGTGATCCATGTTTTCATTCTGCGAGACTCAGTTTGAGAAGCACGGTAACGAACGTGTAAGAACGGACGTTTCATGTTTTTCCCTAACATTTCATCGTATACAGAAGATACACCAGCTGGGATAATAACTCCTCTAACGTCGTTATATCCTAAGCTACCTCTTAAAGCACCATCATTAAGATATTTCCAGTCAGATTTGTAGAAGTCATAAGAACCTCTTCTAAATCCAGAAAAACCTAAATTTAACGCCATATCTTCAGAGTTATCAAACACTCCGTAAGATGTACCACCATCACCGTAAGAATTTTGAGCAGCTAACATATCGTCAATGTTAAGTGAAAGAGCTCTATTAGCAAAAATCATGTTTTCTTCGATAGCACCTTGAGCATCAAATTTCTTAAGGATTTCATCAAATGATCCTAAGTCTTCAGAAGCAACTGATCCTACGACACCAGTTGTAGTGTGTCCATAAGTTCTAATTGCATCAAATAAACCTTGAGTACCAGAACCATCAGCACCAAGATCGCTACCACCGATAGCTCCAGCGCCTGCTACAGAAAGCTTACCTTCAAGACATACCATTTCGCAGTAGTCAGTGAAACGAGCTCTAGTGTCACCTTCAGCTTTTAAATACCATAAGTAACCATTTTGTCCTTGCTCACCAGAAACTTCAATCCAACCAATAGCAGATGCATCAGAACCAGTTACTCTATAAGTATCTTTAATGATAGTCATTTTGTTGCTAAAACTTTTGAAAGATGGTTCAACAGCTGCGAAATCGTTGGTTCCGCCACCTAGACCCATGCCATTAGTTCCTTTGTTAAACTCAGAGCCATATACAAATAAACTAGCTGTATTACCAGTATCATCTGTATAAGTATCGAAGCCAGTAACAGCACCTACAGTAGCAGCCTCGTAAGGAAGAATTGTAGCTGTTGTTAAATCTGCTGCGATCGCAGATACATAACCTGGAATTACAGCTCCATTATCATCAGATAAAACAACTGTTGCTCCTAAACGGATAGCGTGTGTTCCTGAATCTGCAACTGTAAATACACCTGCGTCGGTTATAGTACCTGAATAAGATAAATGTAAACGACCTTGCTCAGACCACACAACGCGATCAGAAGCGCTAGCTTCTTCAGCACCTACTTGCGCTAAAAATCCTGAGATAGTTCTTTTACCATATCTTTCTACTTCTTGCTCGATTAATTCGGGTAAGTATTGTTGTGCCCAACCTAAAGTTGCGCTTGATGTGAAGTCTACGTAATTCGCCGATAACGCAGCCTTCGCTGGTGCTGGAACAGCATTTAAACTGCCTCCAGCTGTTGGGATTGCTATTGCCATAATTTCTAATTTTTTAAATTAATTATTTTCGTTTCATTTTAATTTTAAAATCATTAGAAGTTTCACCGCTTAACACTCTAAACTTAGTTCCGCCGACCTTTACTTCACCGTGATTTTGTCTCGGTTCCATATTTACGTTTTTACTTTTGGCGACACTGTCCTTGACAGCATCTGCTCGGCCTTGATCGTAAAAGTGTTTAGCTATAGCATCTGCGTTCATTGCTGTAAACAGGGATTTGTGGTAACCTTTAGCGTCTGACATCGTATTATCCTCAGCCAAAAACTTTTTGACAAAATTATTGATGTCGCTTTGAGTTGCCTTAACCTGATCAGCATTGTTCACATTAAATCTATATGTCTTATCTCCGACGTTATATTCAAAACCTTTGAACTTGTCGTTAAAAACCTGATCGGTTTTTTGTAAGAACGTAGATTTAGCTTTTTCTGCTAATTTGCTAGCTTCCTCTGATTCTTTGTTATATCGATTAAAGAAATCCATTGCCTTCTGCGCTTCTGGCGGAAGATTAGAACCAGCTTTAATCTGATCGTAATATTTAGACTTTTGCCCGTCTAAGTAGGCCTTCGCGCTTGCAACTTGCTCTTTTAGCGCTAGCTTTTTTCTTCTAATATCTTTTTCATCGTCTAACTCTTCGTCGTAGTTAAATGAATCTTCAATTAGAAAATCTATTTCATCAGCCGATAAATGCGGCTTTGTCATTCTATAATACTCTGTTAGAGCTGTCATGTTATCTAATTGAGAATAATCTTTATTTAGATTAACATAATCTTCTAACGTTCCACCAGTTTCTTCCATAAAGTCAACTAACTTTTGGATATTCTCTGGTAATGGTTTTCCTGTAGCTTGTGCCTCAACTATAGCTTCTTCAACTTTTTCAGTTATTTCTTCTACAGCTTCTTCAGTTTTACTGGTTATTTCTTCAAGAGCGGGTTGTTCATCTTGAATGGTCTCTTCCCCTTGTGGTACTTCTTCAACCACTTCTTGTACAGCTCCGGCTTGTTGATCTGTAGCCACGTCTGTTGTTTCTTGCTCTTTATCGGCATCTTCTACTTTTTCTTCTTTTTCACTAACTGGTGGTTTGCTAAGATCTAGCTTAACAACATTATCTTCCACCGACTTAGTTATCTTTTTCATATCAACTTTTACGACATTGTCGTCGTCTTTTTTAATTTTGCTCATAAAATAAAATATAAAATTAGTAATTATCTAGGTTCAAATCCACCTAGATTAAATCCACCAAGTATATCATTACCTGCAGATTCAAACTTTTTAGGTGGAGCACCTGTTCTTCTTTGTTCAATTAATTCACTTTGCTGTGAAGCTTGTATCTTTGTTCTCTCGTCCTTTCTATCTTCTTTTTGTTGCTCGCGAGTTTTTAAAGATTCAGTTTCCATAGCTTTTAATTGCATGTTCATTTGGAACTCAAGTTGCATTAACTGCTTTTTAAGCTCTGCATCAGCTTGCGTTTCTTGCATTTTTAATTGACTCTTTAGTTGCTCCATCTGAGCTTCCATCTGAGTTAATACTTGTTGCTTTTGAACTTCTGCTTGAGCAGCGACTTGCTGTGCCTCTGCATTGGCTTGAGCTTGAGCTTGTATATTTTGTTGAGCCATCATTTGATCTCGCTCTATTTTTTGTTTTCTTCTAACCTTTAACAATTGATTAGCAAGTCTAACGTTTTTAATTTCTCTAATATCGATAGCGTCTTCAAGATCGATGTTCTGCTGAGCTAACGCTACTTGAATATTATTTTCAAGCATAGCTTTTTCTTCTTCGTCTGGAGCTAATTCAATAAATATACCAAAGTCATATAAATGTAAATTACTCATTTCTTCAAGAGTAGCTACATTGTGAGTTCCAATAGCTTGAATAAACGCGTCTTTTGTTGGAGAGTATTCTATTATATCAGATATTCTTAGTGATAATTGCTCTGCTACATCCGCGGTTAAGAATAAACCAGCTTGAAGTATATGTCTTGTCGCGGTATTTGAGTTTGCTGCAGCAAGCTTTTGAACACCAACTAAAGCGTTTTTATCTGGCATGCTACCATCACGAGCTTCGTTTAATCCCGTTGTATCGCGGATCATTTGTAGATAATAGTTATAGGTTGTAATTAAACTTTGTAATTTTGCACCTCCATTACTATTTCTAATCTCTTGAATAGGCACACGACCAGGATTCATATCACCTTCAGCAGTCATTGATCGACCAATAACAGAACCTGTTTGGAAGAACATATTTAATGCTTCTTGTGGATTATAGTTTGTTCCGTTACCTAAATCGATTTCAGCTAAACCATCTGCATCAAGATAAACTCCATCAGGAACCATTCTTGACATTACTTGTTGTAGCTTCAAATGAGTTAATTGGATCATATCAGCAAAACCAGTGATGCGGCTAACTAATGATTCAATTTTACCATTGTACATTCTTGGAGCAACAATACTATAATTCATTTTAACTTTAGTGTAATCACTCTTTGGTCTCATCATATTTTTTGACAACTCCCATTTAAGAAGTTTCTCAGAACCCATAATCATAGCACCTTCGTATAATACTTCAACTTGTTTTTGAAGTCTCGTAAAGTTTACTTCCATATCAGATGGAGGATTAAAGGTATCATCTTTTTCTATGGCTTTTTCAGCACCAGTAGCAGTTTCTTTTACTTTATACACTTCGTTCATATAAGTTTTATAGTTGAAGTATAAAACAGAAACTTGATTATTGTCCTCTTGTCTTTCGTTACTATAATTAGGTGTAACGTATCTACCAAGATTTTGGGTGCTCATTTGCTTAATATCCTCTAGATCTTCTTCTGATAAATGAGGGAATTGTTTTACTAATTCGTTAATTGCAATAACTTTAACTTCACCAACATAATATACATCGTCAAAGTACGGTGAATCAGTATAAGAGTAAACTAAGTTAGCTGGATCAACATATTTTACCACAGCACCTTCAGATGTATTAAATTCAGTTTTTACAGCACCAATACCTAATACAGCAAGATCGTAATAAAATCTTTTCTTTGTGAGTTCATATCTACTACCGTCAAGCAAAGTATTAATAGCTTGCTCCTCTGCCATTTCTACAGCTTGCTTATAATCAAGTTGCATGTGTAAAGCTAATTCTTCTTCATCTTGTGGCAATGACGCTGGATCGTTAGCATATAGGTTAATACCAAAAGCTTCTTCAGCAAAGTTATTTATTTCTTGAGTACGCATATCATCTAATATAGACTGCATATACTCTGTTCTTTTTTGAACGCCAAAAGGATCTTGAGAATAAGCTTTTATATCATAGGTTCTTTCAGCAATACCATTAACCACAATATCTACAAACTTAGGTATAATAGGTACTGGCTTCCAGTCTAGGTTTAAGTAGCTTAAGTCACCATTTATAGATAACTCATCTTTATATTTTTGTATTGATTGCTCTCCTCTAGCGTAAAGTCTTAGTTTATGGAAATATTCTTGGTTGTTGTTATATCTATAGTTTCCGTAGCCATCATTGAACCATTCTTGTTCAATAGCTTTACCTACTTTTAAACCATAATCATAACTAACCTTTTCAATATCACTAACGACTTGACTTGGGAAATAACTTTTAATTAGCGAATCAGCCATATTTATTCTATTATTGATGATGTATAACCGTCGTTTCTATATCGAGCTATACTTATGTTCAGTTTATTTACTTTTTTATCTGCTACTGGTTTGTATAGGTTTCTATTGCAAGCCATAACTGCTAAACCGCTACTAATAGAAGCATCGTGTTTTGTTCTACTATTTATATTAAACTTTGCCCAATCATTTAAAGTTTCGTTAAAGTACATTGTACCATAAGTGCCATCGTTTAAAAGACCGACATGATCATTAATATACATTTCAATCGCAGCAGCGTGAGCTTGTTTAATATCTTCACTAGAGTTTGGCATACCACCTATTTCTTTTTCTGTGGTAGATAACTTGTTCCAAACTTTATCTGGTCTATTCATACTAAAGCCTCTATATCCTCTACGCTTAAAATGATATAATAATCTTGGTTTGTTATTTTCCGCTAGTATCGGCATACCATAAAATACGCATGCCATAAGTACATCTTCAAAAAATATCTCTGCGGTTTGTGGTCTTGCGATATATTCTAAAAAGAATGTATTCGCCGGGGCTGATTCCATACTAAACTTTGTTAGTCCATGAAGAGATCCGTTGGATCCTCTACCATCGACAGTACCGCTAATATCATAACTATCGCAGCCAAAAGCGCCAATATGCTCATTTCCCGGGTATTTAATTCCATTTTTAAGTATTACTCGGTTTTGTAGATTTCTATCTGGCACCCAACTAACTTTAAAACGTCCATTTGGATCTGGCGTAAATACAACTTGTGTATCTTTAACGCCGTTAACCCATTGAAATGAGCCAGTTGTAACTACGGAAGAGTTTCTATTACCTTCATTATAGTCTATTTGTTCGTATATTTTAGTTAGATTAAATAAACTATTTTTTGTTTCATCTCTAAACGCATGCTCTTCTGTTCTTGGGAACTGACGATAAAATTCATTTAAAGCATCTTGATCATCTTTTAAACCGTCAACTTCGTTTTCCCAATGATCTATAACGCCTATATCTATTAATTCACCGTCTGGTCCATAAACATCTCGTTCTGGAGTAGTAAAGACAGGTCGTCCATACTCATCAATAAATCCTTCAAAGTTCCATTCCATTGGAATAAACAAAGCATATAAACCAGATTTTGTTTGACCATTTCTATTTCTTTTTGTTACATCACTATCGTGATATATTTTTTTATAATTATCTCCACCTTTGTCTAAAGCGTTACTGGTAGAACCCATCATACATTTACCGACTATTCTACTACCTAATCTTAGACAAGTTTTTGTTACTCGCCAGTTGTTTAATATATTGTCTGGCTTTTCCCATTTACCACTTTCATCATGAATTAGTAAATCAAGTTTTTCACCATCATAACTGTTATCTCCAGTATTTTTCCAGTCTATCGTCGTATCAAGACCAACAAGCTCTTCAGCTTTTTCTTTGGACGCAATTTTTCTACGAGTGAGTTTACTAGCTGGAACACGATAAGCCAACTCTGATTTGGGTCTATCCATACCATCTTGGATAGGCTTGAAGAAGAAAGGATAATTAATCGATATAGGCACGACTTTATCGGTAAACATTTTTTTAGCATCAGCTCCTGATTTAGATAATATACCAAATCTACTATCACTTGATAATGTGGCTAAATGAACTGTTTCTGCTGACGACATAAAAGAAAAACCACTACGTCTATTTTTAAGATAACACATGCCGTAACATCTAGCATCTGCCTTGCAAGCTTCCCAAAATATAAAGAATAATCTATTAGCTTCACGGAAGTCTGGAGCGCCAACATCTATCTTGCTCCACTGCAAATACATATAGTGACTACCTGTAATATATGTGGGTTCTCCACCATTATTAAACCAAAAGCCTTGATCTCTACGATTAAATTCTTCGTCAATGTAATCGTACCATTGTTCTTTTTGTTCTTCTGGATAATCTCTCCAGTCAAATATAGTTTTTAATTTAGATAATTCTTTTGGATATTCAAAGCGTTGCCATTTCTTTTTATCATTAGAATAAACTTCTTTTGGCGCTTTTGGTAAAGCAACTTTTAATCCTTGAATGTCATATATCTCACCAATTTGCCCTGTCTTAGAGATAACCACAATATCAGTTTCCTTGTCATAACCATATTTCCATTTTTTAGATTTGTTTAATCTAAGAATTGTGTTTTGCCTAACCGGCTCAATTATTTTATATAACGTTTGTTCGTACATTATTTAGATCTACCTTCAGCGAATCCTTTAAATACTCTGTCCTTTTTTTCTTCTGGTTCTTTACCTTCAAGTAGATTTTCTTCTTCTTGTATACGGTTAAGTATCTCAAAAGCATCAAATATAGCTAGCTTTTTAGTTGCAGCAGCATTTTTAAGTCTATCTGCAGAAACATCATCATCTGTATTAGTAATAATCTTTTCTTCAGCAACTTTAATTAATTCCTCAACTGCTTTGCGTCCAGCTCGGATTATATTCCTCTTCGTCTCCTTGATATTCATATTTAATTGTAATTTCTTTAGACATTACTCTATATAACCTTTCGTCATCTATAATAAACTCATATTCACTGTAAGGTGTAAAACCAATTAGATCGCCAACATCAACACTACCATCAGTATATTTAACTATACCTATTAGTGGTCTTTCTTTAGATTCGTCAAACATTTCAATAGATTTTAATGGTTTAACAAAACAATAACCTTTTAAACCTCTCCATTTAGAATCTTTAAATCGACTCCACTTTTGCGGGCGTTTATAAGCAAATATTTGATCTTCTTTTACAAAGTATTTGTCTTCTTCAAAATAACCTCTACTATTTTTTTCTTGACCTCTAATATTGTGCCATCTTCTAAAAACATTATGATGAACAATAACAATATCTCCAACTTGAAGTTGACAGTCAATACCTTTTGGCACAGCTAATATCTCTGCTTGTCGATTTACATATTGATGATTATATATTTCTGTATTGACAAGTAGTTCTTTGCCATCGACATCTACAGAGTTATTATATCTTTGACCAACAGGTTTTATGATATAATCAAATAAAGCTTGCATTAGTACTCTAGGTTATACTCGATTGATATAGCCATATTCTTATTAAAATCCTTCCAAGGTAATATGTCGTCCTTTTTTTGAATATAAATAGAATATTTATCTTCTTCTTCTATAATGTTACAAATAGTATGTCCGCCATACACTTCCTGTCCAACAGAATAGTGCATAGCGTCCATTTTGTAATCTTTACCTATAGTAATTTTACGAATTAACTTGCTCATTTTCTGGATATTTAATTGCTCCAGTATGAATATCTAAGTCAAACTTACCATATTCTTCTTCAAGCTTATTATGTAGTTCGTTCATTCTTTTATTTACAGCATCTAATTCGTGAAGCAACGTATGCTTACGAGCTTCTACACTACCTATTTCTAGTTTAACTTGATTAGATATTGAAATAATGTTTTGAACTTCTTTTAACTGTTCGTCTGTGATTTTTTCTGGTCTAAGGTTAGTCACCTTAGGCGTCTTTCTTTTTGCCATGATTTAATTTAATTAAAGTTATTATTAAAATTTATATAACTGATAATCTAAACCCATGAAGCTATGTACTCCATTGTCGTTTACATCAGCAGCGTAATCAGCCCATCCGTTTGGATGAGTGTATTGTAATGTTTCAGCTTCTGGATCAATAGGCTCTAAACCTTTCCACAATACATCCACGTGATACATCTCAGATAGTACTGGAGCTGTAAGTTCATTACCTTCCTCATCATAATCACCTGGTGTGATTACAATATTACCTAATTCAACGATACAATGCTTGTGAG
>Ga0196901_1000228_pt1 | contig 30487 bp, 29 predicted proteins | sample CB_VirMetaG_FD_169099 | JGI IMG/M metagenome (GOLD analysis project Ga0196901, IMG submission 169099) | Freshwater to marine saline gradient viral communities from Chesapeake Bay - CB_1504_1 Viral MetaG (v3) (version 3) | ecosystem: Environmental > Aquatic > Marine > Coastal | place: USA... | reverse complement strand
ACCTGTTGCCAGGGTTGGTGAGATGGAAGTCCAGAATTCTTTCGCAATCGTGGGACGCACAAACGCGAATTCGTCTGCATAAAGTAGTGTAATACTCATACCACGTCCGGTATTTTCTGTGGTTGCCTGTGCTACAATACGTGATCCATTATCAAACTCAATGCTACCTTTGTTATAACTTGTTACGCCTGCACGTATGTGATCTGGGCACAATTCATATGCATAACGAATACGCTGCATGATTTCCTGTGCACCTGCATACTTATGTGCAGCAATAAGAATGGTTGAATCTGGTTTAAACATGCCGTACCATAATAGATATCCTGCTGCACTGGTACTTTTGCCAGTCTGTCTGGGCATCAAACTAATGCTAAATCTATAAGTGTGATAGGTATCAATCAGATGTTTCTGATATTCAAACGGATGATAGTTCATCTTGCCCTTGGTGGGGTGCTGAATGTGAAAAAAGTGGTCCATGAAGTACATTGGTCCATTAACGGGATCAGCACAATTTGCAAACTCCTGTATTTGCTCAGGAGTATAATTCATTCTTATATGGGCTCGTTTTGTAAGTACTCCGTCAAGACTTTTGGACATATTCTGATACCTTTATAACGTATTTAATTAAATACAACGATGGCTCACACATTAGTACTAGGACCAGATTATCAACCACTAAGTTATATTCCGTTAAGTGCTGTTCATTGGCAGCAAGCGGTTAAACTTCTATTCCTTGACAAGGTTCATGTATTAGAATGGTATGACGATTGGGCTATCCATAGTCAGAAAACTGTAATGCGTGTTCCTAGTGTAATTGCACTTAAAACTGGGTTTACTAAACGCAAATCAAAAACATTTAGCAGAACAAACTTATACGTGCGCGATATGTTTCAATGTCAATACTGCGGTGATACTTTTGTGCCAGCACAGTTAACTATTGATCATGTTATACCTAAAAGCATGGGTGGCAAAACAGAATGGGATAATTGTGTAACTGCTTGTAAACCGTGCAATTGGGATAAAAGCAACAAACTTATTAAACCCAAACGTTCTCCTTTTACACCAGATTACTATCAACTAGCAAATTCAATACGCAAGACTCAATTACGCATTAACCATCCAAGTTGGGCTCAATATCTACATCTAGAACAAGAGCCCGTTGTAATTAATCAGCGATAAAAAAGCCCGCTTTCACGGGCTTCTCACTTTAAAAGCAATGGTAGCGAGAGTTGCTTCTGGGTAGCTAGCACCAGACGCCTACGGATTTTGCCGTAAGCCGTGCCTATAAAGGTCCTAAGGCACAAGCCAGTTCGGGCCACAAACTTGAAAATTGACCCGCTTTATCAGAGTGATATAGTGTCTCTATATCGGTTATGTGCTGTGCGAGCTTTGCTGACTCGTCTTGTTCTTCAGCACTGTTAAAATTATTTAGTGCTGTTTCAAAGAAACCGCGTTCACTATTAGTTAAATCTGTTCTTTTTAATAACAGTTCAATTTCTGCTTTTGCTAAATTTCTAACTGTTTGGTTATGTGTTAACGGATCAAGACACTCTGGTTGATACAAACTTTGCCATTGAATAGATAAGTCGTGTTTACGTGCCCAATCCGTAAAGTCGTTTAAATGTGTACAATTGTATAGATTATACACCGCGTGTATCCCGCCCCAGTGTCCTTGGTTAAACAATGGTTTAAGCATTTCTATGTTATGTTCTAATTGTGCAAATTCTCCACCATATCTGACATACTCATACCGGTTGCCAATGTTATCAAAACTCAAACTCCAGCCCACTTTGCTGCGCTTTGCTAACTTTTCAAATATTTTGTTTTTGGACAAGTCCATGCTAAAGTTTGTGATTACTGTTATAGTAACCCCATCTGGGATGATATCAATCAATCGTTCATTTTCTGGAAGTAGCAACGGTTCGCCGCCTACTAGTGCTACTTCTCGCATCCAATTTTGATATTGTTCTAAATAATCGTGGACTTGTTGATAATACGGGCGTACTTGTGACTTAAAAGGGATACTTGTTAGTGATGCCCACTTTGAACTGCATTTATCGCCGCAGTAATTACAACTTTGATTACAGGTAATATTCCAGCGAACATCAACCAATACTGGTCGATGATAATCTAAATCAGCTTGAGTGCTATCAAAGTCTTCACTAACATCGTTGTGCCAGTGTCTTTCGCTGCGACCGTATCGTTCTGCTTGAATGCAATTATAGCAATATTGTTCGTGCATGCGCCCTTGTTTAAGTGTAGCACGTATTTCTTGCATTTTTTTACCAAGCAGAATATCCTGAATACTATGTGTATTCAGATCACCAAGCATGTTAGGATCACCTGCACAACAGGTTTTTATGTTTCCAGCAGGATTGATGTGAAGTCCGTGCCAGGGAGCGGCACAGTAAGTTTTGCTCATGCAATTACTTATTTGGAACGGCGTTGGGCGCCTTTATAACCTTTGAATGGTTTAAATGGTGAAACTTTATTAACAGCACCGGGCTCATCACTGCCAGGTGGTACGTGAGTTTTCATTGGAACACCCATGATTTTAAATGCTTGTTTGGCCATTTCAAATTCTTCTGGAGTATATGTAACTAGCATAGGGGCATTATTAATCCAACTGTATACATCCAGATCACCTGGATCTTCAGGCAACCGACCAATAATCATACTGGCACGATACATGTCATAATATTTGTCAGCAGTATAAACAGAACCTGGATTTGCTTCCCAATAATTCAATGGCATTTTCCCCACACGTTTTCCCGTCTTGGGTGTTCTTTGGTTGGCTTCCAATAGAACATTAGTTAGTTGTTGCTTGATTTCAGAAACAATCTTGCTAACCGGTTTACTGGTCCAGTATTTTAAGTGCCACGCATCATTTTCAAATGTTAATTCACTTTCGGTTGTTTTGTCTGGTTTTTCTAAAGACTTTAGTTTTAAATCACGCGGTAATGTAATTACATGCTGTTTGCTTTTTGGTGCCCACTGATAATCCAATTCTGGAATTGCTTTTGCATACATAGCAATCTGCTTAGAAGTAATTCCCGGTGCTTCTTTTTCTAGTATTTGATTCAATACATCATCGCGGATAATAAGAACAATATCATTGTCTGTAGTATGTTTGTCAACTACACGAGGATTATTAGACCACTTTAGTACTTGTAATAATGCACGTCCCCATGCACTGTAACGACCAATACGATCAAAGTCAACAACAGAACCTTCTGTTAATGAATTTGCTTTTGCGTGTTTTACAATTTCTCTTGTGACTGGATCCATTGCAATTGTAATACAATTGGCCAGATTAGTAATTTTACTTTCAATTACATATTCGTCATTAACACCAATAACCACGCTATCATTGATCTGTGGTTTTTGTGCATTATAAATGTAATCTTTTAAGGATTTCATTGATTCTTATCAAATAACTTACGATTGCCTAACGATCCAAATGGCTGTTCATAAATGCTCATAACAACTGCTTGATTGTCGTATTTGGCTTTTAATTGATCAGCAAAACGTTGTGCTTGTTTTTGTATATCTTCGTCGTCTTTGGCGTACATATACATTTCAACACTTACCAGATAGCGTTTTTCATCAATGGCTTCTGTAATAGTGTCTATAGCATTGACTGCTTTTGTTAGTGCTGGTGAATAACCGCCGCTGCGAATATCATCTAACCATTCTTCATAAGGCATGTCATAATCATTTTCTTTGTATACACGAACAAGATATGCTTGTGCTTCGCGCTTACTGCTATAACCCTCTACAACATTATATGGGTTCTCAGTTAGCATATAGTCTCTGGAAATAATGTCCTGATATCTTTTAAGAATGTCTGCTTCAGTCATGTTTACACCTTTTTATATAGATCCCAAAGTCCACGCATTAAGTTTTCTTCATTGACGGCCATTGGATTATCACCAGGATATTCGCGTCTAAACTGTTTCTTTTCTCTGTTTAGTCCTCCCTGGATTTTTAACAGGGTATCTGTGCTGGAATAATCATTTGCATCGTTGGGAGTATTAGCATACTCTTCTTCGACTTGTTCGCCCACATCTGCACCGCATGGTGTTGTTGCCATCAATCTGGCTTCCTGCTCTTTGTATGGCAATCCAGCTGCTTTTAGAATGGCAACCAGTGTGTGTGCATCTTCATCAGTTGCAGTAACATTAACTGTATCTGATTGATCTGTACCAGCAGTAGTATTAATGGTTAATGACTCATTAAGAGCGGTGTTATATTTTTCTTCATATTCGTTCATGGTACTTTCCTTGGGTTTTTCCATGCTTAAAACATTATAGTCTGCATACAGAGCATTGCGAGCGGCTCGCAATCCTTCTGGTGTCTTTTCAAAACTCTGAACTATTTCACCATCAGCGTTTTTTAAGTGGTGGCCATTGGCATCAGAAAACACAATGGCTGCCTCATTCATATCTTCGTTTTTAGTTTCTTTTTTTATAGTTCTGCCGTGTTGTCTCGCAACATCTTCGGGCGATGGTATAACAAACATCAGATCTTCTAACATCTGTGCTAGTAATTCTTCCTCGGCGACCCAATAATCGCGGTAGTTGGGTGCTTCTATAACCTCACCCCCAGTGACTTCCTTTTTTTCTAAGGCTTCCACATATGTTTCAGCAACAGCCTGTGCAACATGTTTAACAATTTCAATTATTTCTCCACCATCATACTGATTGTACCATTTTCTAGATTTAGGATTTTCATTAATTGCATCCAGAAGTTGCATGTACAATACTCTCCATTTTTCTGTACCGCGAATGTTAGCTAATCGTCCGTGCTTTAATTTCATGTTTCTGAGAGCTAGATGTCCAGCTGCTTCATAATACCAATCAGAAGCCTCTTTTGTTGCTGGAACCCACACTAGATTATCACAATCTGGTTTCCAATGATTTGAACCTTCTGGCACAGGAGTGTCCATGTATTTGCGGATAGGATCATACTTATGATCATCGATCGGCAACGGCACTTGGTCCATGCGACGTTTGCAATACTCGTCTGGAGCCTCCATTACTCGTTTGATATTTTCCATGATGTTATATAAATCCATTGCGATTAACTTCCTACTGGGCTTTTTGTGCCCTGTGGTAAATCACTTGTGGTTTGCGCTTTTGGAGTTTTTGGAGCATCAAAATCATATTCACGTGTTTCCATTTCAGATGCACGTTGCTCGCCAGGTTTAGCATATTCTTCACCAGCTGCTTTTTGTTCTGCTGTGGTTTCAGGGAGGCTTGCATCATCTAGTAATGCGCCTTCGTGTTCTTTTAATTCAGCCTCAATATCGATACTATCTGCAAACGTGTTGCTCATGATTTTAACCCGATTGGGGCTAATACCCAGTGGTTGCATTAGTTCTTGTAGCTGTAATGAACTTGCTGGATAATCAAAAGTAACGTCCATGATGTTTACTGATTCGTTTTCCAAATCTGGAAAGTCATATGGACATTTCATAACTGGTGTTTTTTTGATATCACTCATGTTAGTCATATCAAACTTTGCAAAAAGTTTTTTAAGTGAATCCACATGTTCTTTGGGCAGATCACCTGCGATTTTAATACGATAAGTGTAGGATTTTTTTGATTCTGTTAAAAATTCTGTTAGCGAGCGCATTTACTTAACTCCTGAGTTAAGTATATTTATGCGTCATTGTTCTTATTTGGATTCAATAGTTTGTCTAACAATTCATTGCGATCAAGAATGTGCCCGGTTGCTGTTTCGCCACTTTCGCTGTCGCCTCTGTCCGCATCAAGTTTTGCCTTCTTTAGCTGCAAATCAATCATTTTAAGTTTCTTATTCATCTTAGCAGTTTTAGCTGTAATTGCATGCCCAAGTAACGAACTTGCAACTGAAAAAATTTCTGAACTAAAGCGTGCTTCAACATTCATACCCAAATCAACTAAGTCTTGATATGTTTTCATTGCGGTTTCGGCAAGTTGATCCATTTCTTTATCAGATGCTTCGAGATTTTTAACAGCAGGTAACGCCGCATCAATCTTTTCTAAATTGCTGTAGCCTTCGTAGGTTTGCGGGACACCAAATGATTCTTCAGGTTCATCAACACTGTCTACTTCTTCATTAGCAGACGCTGGTGGCAAATCAAAAAGTTCTTCAAGTTTACGAGTCATGAAAATATTTAGCGGTGGAAAATCTGGTCTTCAGTAATTACACGAAAAATCAACTTATTTCGTTTGCACCAGGCCCGTGCGGCTTCCCATTTGGCATGATTTACTGCTACCACAGCACGTTGATTGGTATTTTGTTTTTCAGTTATCATGGACTGTGCTTTGGGTTTGATTTCAATCAGTTCAGCTACTTGTTTGTTGTTTTTTGTTCGATATAGAACAAAAAAGTCCGGAACATACTGCGTGGCTTTTCCCGTCAGTGGATTGCGATATGGAATGCTGATGGCTTCACTTGCCCATTGTAAAATGTGTTCATTATTATCACAAAAATGCATGAATGAAAGTTCCCAGCTACTACGATAACGAGGTTTGCCTTTGCCTACATATTTGTTAGCATTACGAACTTCATAAACTCCTTGTGAGAATTTAGTTCGTGCCATGTTAGCTCACTACATTGCGTGCTGCATAAAAATTGGGTGTTATTATTTGACCAACACCCAGCAATGTTGAATTTGAACGAACCTGATTCAGATAATATGTCATGGTTAAACTTAGTTGAACTGCGTCCTGTCCTTTGAGATTTTCCAAATAGGTTAGCGCACTAATGCCAGTATCTTTTGACAATTTAAAAATACTGGCTGTGAAGTTTTTAGCTACTTCTTCATCTTCATTCATGACTTTTTTAAAATATGAATATACTATGTCATATTCCTGCGTGGATATCACAAGTTCCACATCATAGTATTTGTCATAAATCTTGGTTTGTTGTGATGATTTTTGTACGTTAACACTTGCCATAATAGTTTTATCTCGGTGAAGTTATCGGTGGAAGATTTCTTGGACCTCCAATGCCCAAATCTTCATCTGAGAAATAATTTTCAGGAAGCCAGTTGGCGGTAGTTCCGTTACTTTGAACATCCGTTGGTATATTATAAGTTTGTAAAGTGCGTGTGTTTACTGGTTGTGCAGTTAGATTTGGATTTTTCCAATTTGTTGCACTAGTAAACCCACCATTGCTTTGTGTGGTAGAACTGCCCAGTGGTGTTGTTCCAGTTAAGCTGGTATCTGGTTTAGAAAAAATAAAATTTGACACACTGTTCTGTACTGTTTGATTTTGTGCTAATATTGTACCTTGTGTTACAATCTGCTGTACGCCCTCTTCGGCTAATATACTTCCCAGATCAGCATTTTTAAATGTTTCATATGACCTTCCAGCAGTTAAAATAGCACCCAGTGGATTTCCATTTTGTAAATCAGAAATAACACTAGAGCCTGCATCAAGTAGACCACCCTGACCAAAAATACTCGTCGTGCTCCCGCCCTGACTCAGTTTGCTTGGACTGCTATCATAGTTTGCATCATCACCCCAGCCGCGAACTTCACTATCACCAGGTGTCCCAATTTTTCCACGACGATATTTAACTGTTTCATATTGTAGTGTCATTCGGTTGGTCATGGTCCCACCACCATCTGCGTAATCAAATGTATCGTGATTCCAATCAGTGATAATTGGATTAATCAGAGTATATTCCACAAAATTGCCTCTGTTTAATCCGTAGATTCTGATATCCCTGAAGAAGTTGGGTTTATATCCGCCAGTTTCACTTTCAGCATTGTAACCCCAATCATGTATACTGCGCAAATCGTCATAGATGTCTCTGCGATTAAAATCAAATGGTCCGTTGCTCAGGTTACCAGTACTGTTTCCTGTGCTAATACCGTCATAGCTGTGTCTAGCATCTGAAAAGTAATAGGTATAATAGTTATACCACATGCTGCGAATTAAATCACTACCATCATCATGAAACGAAATAGAGACTGGTCTGTAGTTTATTTTTTGTTGCACATACCGCTTTCGATTATACTGATTTAAGGTGTCAACTTCCATGGAATAAGACGGAAGTTCGGCGGTTTTAACCATCATTCCCAATTGACTGAGATCTTTGGCAGATCCCATGGTATTCCTTAAACCAGATATTTGAGCAGTGTTTAAATTAAAATAAACATGATAAAGAAATTTGGATTGTGGCGCAAGAGAATAGCCGTCCGACAAGAACGTTTTACTTGCATGTTTGTAATCTTTGACTGTGTCGGTACCGAACAGCCCTTGGTATAGTCCTTTGGTGAATCCACCAAAGATACTGCTCAGTTGACTACCAAATGACATGGTTTATTAGCCGGTTACTACTGTGCCCAGTGTACGTCCTACATTAACACCTAACCCGGTTTCTAGCGGAGTTTGTAGTGCATTGTCAAAGCGAATGTTTAATCCCATAGTAACAGGAGCACTTTCGCTATATGCTAAGTCGTTGTAGTTAACGCTGGTTAGGTAGCAACCATATAGTTCCCAAGTCTCTAGTACAGTTGGTTCATTTGCGCCATTGCCGCCGTCTAAGATTTCGCAACGTGTAATAAACTTGTAGTCAATACCAGAACTTGCTGAACTCATTTCCATGAAATCAAATTGTTTCTGTAGTTGTTCGCCTACTAATTTTTGCACATTGCCACCTGCATCGTCACGTAGGTTAACTGTAGTATCTTCCCAGGTGTGTCTGCCTGCTAGGCGCACTCTTGAGTTATAAATGTCAATGGTCATATCATCAAACGATACACTTGGACGAGCAAAGTCAATTACTTGTTTTGTTAATTCTGTGCGTGGTGTTGATACACCAAAGTTTTCAAAAATAATGCGAAAGCGATATTTTAGCTTTGGCATTAATAGACCTTGAGTTGAGCTTGACTGATCGCTCGATAAAGGTACTGTCATTCTAGTTAATGATGAAACCGCCATTATTGTTTCTCCTAATTAAAGTATATGCTATTATTTATGCAAACCACCCAAACAAAAAAAAGGGGCCATTTACGGCCCCTTTAAATTATAATACAACTTTTATTATATTATAAACCTGCTGAAATTTCACCAGTATTCTTAATGCGTACTGGAATGTACACAAATTCCACAGCCTTAACTGGCTCAATCGCAATATCTACGTACAGTTCATTACGATCAATTCGTGCTGCTGTGTTATTTGATTCATCACACACAACTAGATAATCGTAGATACCACGTTTTGCGATTAGATCGTTCATTAAGCCTTCGATCTGATTCTTAATTTCGTCACGTGTGATTTTATCATTTGGTTCGAAGATGTATCCCTTGCCAATTGATTCGACCTGTTGACGCACAAACGCTACTAATCGTGCCACGTTAATGCGATCCAGTGCTGTTCCGCTTTGTGTGGTCTTGTTACCATAGTTAACCAATCCTGATCCAGGAATAAAGGTTAATGGATTAACATTGTTTTCGTAAAGCGTATCACGAACACTGTTGCGGTTGGCAATCTGTACAAATGCACCTGTTTGTGCATTAACATATCCCAGTGCATTCACGTTATCAATTGTTCCGCGACGTACACCAGCTGGTGCTAACCACGGATAACCAATTTCGTCATTCCGCACAATTGTGCGGATCATCATGTGACTTGCAGGTACTACAACTGTGTTACCACTAAGATCATTTGTTTGTCCGCTTGGGTAGAATACACCCAGATATGGATCATTAATCGCTAACCCATCAGCAGTACTAACACCTTCACCACTGTTATTAGTTGCCCAACGAATCAAACTGCTTCCGCTATCATCTAAACGAAGTGGAGTATCACCAATAACAAATGCAGTGTTGTTTCTGTCATTGTTTAGTGCCACCATGTTTGAAATCAGCTCAGGATATCCTGGTGCAGCAATCAGATTGAAAGCTCTTTGTTCTTCACGGATCTCAGTATTTGCGTCGATTCCACTTCTCATTGCTTCAATAATAATGCTACGTTGTGCTTGACGTCCCATGTACGGACTGCCATCATTTTTGTTTCCACTTGCGGTTACCCAGGCATCCTTGACAGTTGGCAACGCATCGTTTGGAAAATCAGTTGAATTGAAGTAGTTGGATCTAAATGCCTTAACAGTATATCCTGAACGGCGAGTATTAAACAATAGTGTTCCATCTGGGTACAATGCTGCGCTTGGGCAATCAATGTCAACATAATTACTAGATAGTAGTGTTGCAGCAATATCTGGAATGCTATCAGTCACAGGATCAGTTGATCCATTTGCTGCCCAGCGTGCATCTGCAAATACAACGCCATTGCTGGTGGTTTGATCTGTGTTGTCAATTAATACCCATTGATCTAATCCATCAACATTTTCCCAACGTTTAATTAACGGATAATTTTCTAGATCTGATGTGTCAATCCACAAATCACCATATTCAAGTGCTGCACCACCACTGGCTGTGCTTTGTGTAGTCGGTGCTGATGCACTAACTTGTGGTCCGTAACTATCGGTATTAGATAAATCAAACCCACGAACATCGTTGGTTACATTTAAATAACCCTTCCAGGAACCATCATCGTTGATCATGATGTCCACTTGGTCAATGGCGCTATAGTACCAGTAAGTACCGTCTGTTGGATCCTGACCTGGCGCTGTGCTATTAGCAGAATATCCTGTGCCATCTGGGTTTTCCATGGGCACCCAATTGCTCAATACCAATCCTACATTAGTACCATCTTCATACAGAACACGGACACCGTCAACACTGGTTGTAATACCAGCATCAGCAACAGGTGTTCCTGATTCTTCCCACAGATGAATTACACCACCCTGTGTATGAGAAATTCTAACTGCACCCGAAGTTAAAACTGTTGCAGTTACATTAGCGACATTTGCTGCTAGTACTGCCGCAACAAAGTCAGATGCAGTAGTTCCACCGAGTGTTGCTAACACAGGAGTACTCATGCTAGTGCTACCTGCAACACTTGCACTAATACTAAATGTTTCACCATTAGTAAATGTCGGGCTAGTGCTGCTACCAGTAACAACTGTGTTACCGCTTGCTTGACGCTGATAAATTTTAACCAGCGCACTGTTATTGTTTGTTACATCGTATTCTGCATACGTGCTGTTTGCAGAGATGTTTGTGCCGCCGCCACTAGTATCTAATGCATAGTTTGCAGCAGCATCGTTTGCATATAATGGTACACTTTGGCTTACAAAAGTACCAACTGTAGAATTATATCTCTTAACACTTAAATTTGCACCGCTGTTAACATTTGTGGTTTTTGCCCAAACACTTCCAGTAGGTCTAGGAGTAGTATCTGAACTTCTCCAACGTGGAATTACTGCATGTGTGCTATACTGTAATGCTGGTGCATTGTATGTACCGACAGTGATACCACAATCTGCAAATGGTGTTCCTGATGTATCAGCTAATACTACACTGTGATCTTCAGAGCTATCACTTTCTGTACCAGTTACATATAAATCTGCTACGTAAATTGCAAGTTTGTTGCTAACTACTGCGGCAGTAATGCCAGAAATACCGGCATTGTTAATGTCACTTGCAAAACTTGACACAGTTGTGCCACTTAGGGTAACTGTGGTTCCGTTAAGTGTAACTGTTTCGCCTGCTACGAGTGATGGTGAAGCTGTTGATCCACTGACTGCTGGAACACTGTTTTTCCAATCATCACTGCCAACCAATACCCAGTTATTACTAATATTCTTGTAATATACTGGATTGTTTATGTTAGTAGATACTACTGCATACGAACCCACTGTGCCGATGCTAGAATTAGGAACACCAGCAGTAAGATCAGATGTATTAGTGATCACAATTGGAGTTTTATTTGTAAAAGTGTTTGTAGTTGCATTCCATTCGAAAATGCCCCAGGTACTTTCTGTAGTGTCCAACCACCAGGTACCATTGGATGGTGCACCAGTTGGACGAGTTAAGCTAGCAGCCAATTCAGCTAGGTCAACATCAACACGCTGCACATATGCACGGTTGCTGACACCCAACACTGAGTATGCTGCTAATAATCCATATTCGTTTAGCTCATAACCATTGATTGGTGTACCGGCTGTAGTGTTATAAAAGAATGGATTACCAAAGGTGTTTACAAGCTCGCGTTGGCTTGAGATTAAATAAGTAGCGTTAGCGTTTGAAGCCAGTGTACCTGTAGCTACACCTGTTCCTGCTGCGTTAACCTTATTCTGTGCCGTAGCAATTAGAATAAATGGTACGCTGTTAGTAGCAGCTGAACGGTATGCGCTTTCATCGATAATTGAAACTTCCACGCCTGGAGAAATTAATGCCATTTTGTTTGTCCTCACAATAAATTGTTGTTATAACTATTTATTGAATACACTGTAAAAAGCATGTTTACCAAGGCTTTGCAAAGGCCTTGTGTTAAATAAACACATGAAAAGACCCATATGTTCAGTGTGCGAGAAGCAAGTTTGCGCTGTGAATTACTACAAAGACGGTGTGCCACACTATCGATCCAAGTGTGGATCCTGCCATCGCCAGGGAAAACGAAAAAAACCGTTTGTGCCCAGATGGAAACAGTCGGGATATAAGAAAAAATTAACCTGTGACTTGTGTGGTTTCAAGGCCAAGTATCCATCACAAACTGTGGTATTTCACATCAATGGTAATCTAAATGACGCAACGATTACCAATCTGAGATCAGTGTGTTTAAATTGTGTTGTGGAAATTGATAAAAATGATTCACCCTGGAAACAAGGGGATTTGATCAGAGACTTTTAATACCCAATTTTTTAAAGGTACGCTGTAATAGACCAATCTGTAGGATAACATCCTCAAATGCATGGTGGCTGTTTCCCAGACGTTCACGATCTGGATTCATTCGATAAACTGTTCTGGCATCCAGCACATTGTAATACTGCCAGGGTAATCGCATCCCATAACTCTTGAATGCATTTTCCAAAATAGTAACATCAAACGATATACCATTGGCCCAGGTAATATTTGATTTCCAGATTAAATCGCTGAGTTCCTGAAGGGCATCTTCTAGTGGAATACGATTCTGCTCACCAAATGCTTCTTCTTGTGCTGCTGGACTCTGATTTGCCCACCAGGCTACTGTGGAATCATCGATGCTACGATTGCTCTGACACTCAGTATCAATACGATAGTAGAGCGCATGCTGATCGTAAATTGTGTCTGAGAATGGATCAAAAGCACAGGCTGCAATTGTAAGAATCACAGAGTCAGGTGCACTGCCCAGAGTTTCAATATCCAGCATCAAATTCATTATTAGATTCCTCTAATTAAAATGGAATTATAGTAGATAATCGTGTATTTGTCAACGTTTGCGTGCTTTGTTTAGAGCACGAATAAGTCTGCTTGCTGTGTTAATACGTTTTGAACGCTCGCTTCTGCGAGCTTGTTGTTTGTAGGTTTGTGCTCTGGTGCGCTTCATTGTTGCACGCTTTGCTACATCAATTGGTTTATCACAATCTGCAACATTGGGCACGACACGACCTTTACGCTTACCAGAAGTGCAACGCCATTTTAGTTTTGCTTTACCGCCACGTGTTGTAGTTTTGGATCGACTCCACACCATTTCGTGTTCATTAAGTTCTTTTACACCAAACTTATATAATGCGCTGTCTATCATGTCAATGTCAGATAATGTTCTGACAGACGCAGTTAGTTGTAGTAGTTTATCCTTTAATTCTGGATTTTTAATTGTTTGTATACGCTTTATTAAGTCGCGCATACGAATCAATATATCTGGTTCGTCTCGTGGAATAAACTCGCCTGCTCGCATTATCCAATTACCCAGGTTAGAGGCTGCGAACCATCTACATAGTTACGCAAATCATCCAGTAGCGCAGCCTTTTCAGCAGCACCTTCTTGCTTCATTTGCGAACCGTTTAGTGCTGACCCGCCTTGTGGGCCTGCAATCGATGCAAATTTTTCACGTGCCTGACCAATGATCATTTTAGCACTAGCAGTTGTAAAGTCTTTGATCCACTGCGAAGTTTGATAGTCCTGCAACAGTGTTACTTCTGGCTTCGCATTGTAAACCCAAAGCAAGATTTCTTCGCCTGTGCCTTTTGGATCACGCACAACACGCAATTCTTTAGTAACTGCATTGAATGTATAGTTCATAAACCCACCAAACATACGCATAGCAAGTTCCACATACTGTGAATACATTTCAAAGGTAGCCAAGCCACCTGCATATGTGTAGTTTAATAGGTAGACATTGAGAGTAGCCTGACTAAATGGGTCAAAGCTAGTACTATAAGGGCCAGTAGCATCCCCCAGAGTACGTCTGAAAATTTGACGGACATGTGTTACTTCCTGTGGCAAGGTGTATGTGTCTACACCTTCTTGTAATGTTAAAAATACGTAACTTTCTTCGGTATGCGCCTGAGATCGTTGTCTGAAAACACCCAGTGCTTCTTGGTATGCTATTTCATAGTGTTCTGGGTCTAGTTCAATGTCAATGATGCCATCGCCTAGACGTAATCCCACATACTTAAAAAGATCTTGTTTCAGAGAATCTAAACTCATATTTCCTGTCCATCCTGTTATACACTATTTAGTGTACTTTCAGGATCACCAGGGTCTCTGCAAAGCGTCCGTTGAGTTTAGCTTCCACTGCCTTGATATCTGTGAAAAACTTGCGGCTATTTGGTTTACTGGCCTTCATTAATTCTTTAAGTTGTTCGGCTGGTTTGCGCAGTGTCTTCATGATACTCTGTGTTGGATCATAACCAATAACGGCATTGTTCTTCACATACAAACCGCCTGAATGTGGATCAGCAACATAGTATTGTAGCTTGCGGTTTTTGGTGTTGTACACAAACATTTCCTTGGCACCCAGAATCTTAACCGGCTTTTCAGACTTAATACCCAGTGCGGTATCTTCTTTCTGATATTTAAGTTTGGCAACCACTTTTTCTGGTGGTACCGGAGTCTTGCGTCGTGGTGCCTTAGCAACTTTCTTATACTGCACATAGCTCAGTGAATCTGCAATCACTTGCTCTGCAAACTTTACCAGATTGCGCAGTTCAATTTTGCCATAACCAGCGTAATATTCAGCAATTTCTTCGTCACCATCATGTGCTGCCTGAAATTCAGCCAGTTTTGCTTCCCAGATATCTGTGATAACCGAAATATGTTGTGGCAGAATGTTTGCTACCTTTAGCACACTGATTGCATCTTCGCCTTTGACTGGCTTGCAACCATTTGCAATAAAGTTATCCAGTAACCCTTCAAGTTCTCCTGCTGCTTCATTAGCTTTTTCCAGCATGCGTTCCTGAATAGTGGGTCCTTTGGGCTTTTCATCTTCGGTTGTAGCATCAGCCACGTCAACTGTTGGTGTTGCATGGCGCGATACTTCAAGATTGATGCGTTCTGCTTCATCTGCATTGAGTTCAAGGCCCTGAGTACTCATGCGAGCCAACCAGGCTGTGGTTAGATGCAATCCGCTATCTGCGACACCCTTGATTGTTTTAAAATCATTGAGCCGCCCCTGATCTTTCAGGTAGGTCAGTAGCATTTCTTTTGCTTGCTTCTTGTCGCACGCATAGTTGTACCAGTTAAAGGCTGAAACTAGTGCGCCAATACGGCTATCTTCAGTGGGCTGTGCTTCCCAGGTGGGTTCAGTACCCACATACTTTGCTTCTGCGGCAGCAACTTTTACTTTTTGTGCTGTTGTCTTACGGGCCATGTTTAACTCCTGTGGTTGTTAAAAACTCTAGACATAATAGGTTACTGATGTGCATGTGTCAAGTACTTGTGCATGGATAAATACATAAAAGTTTGCGCCTGAGCTATAAACAGTGCTTATGTTGCAAAAATACAACACATAAAGATTATTTAATATGCCAAGATTAAGTTTATGGTCTCCTGAAAAACGCAACGATTACAAGTATCTGGACAGTGTGATCTCAGAGCAGTACACGGTCGGCGGACTTGATATTTATATTCACAAATATCTGGGTCCAAAGGTATCTGGTGATTATTCATCAGAATCCAGTAATTATGATGTTACCAGACCGGTGTACTCAGAAACTGATCCACTGTTTATTGAGGATTTGTTTACACTAGAAAACCGCGACCGAGATTACGATGAATCCATTTACCGGTTGCGGGGTGTGTATAATGTTCAGGACATTGATTTTAACCTGAGTCAGTTTGGATTATTCATACAAAACGATACTATCTTTGTTTCGTTTCATTACAATGACATGATAGACACTCTGGGAAGAAAATTAATGAGTGGTGATGTGATTGAAGTTCCCAACCTAAAAGACTTTCATCCACTGGATCCTAACATTCCTGTTGGCATGCCCAAGTTTTATGTTATCCAGGATGCATCATTTGCTAGTGAAGGATTTAGCAAAACCTGGATGCCGCATATTTGGCGTGTTAAAGCAGTTCCAATGGTAGGTGCACAAGAATACAAAGACATTTTGGATGGATACACCAACGAGAAGGGCAACGAAACTGGCGACCTGACTGATTATCTGGCTACATACAATAAGAACAAGGAGATCAATGATGCAATCCTTGCTCAGGCAGAAGTTGAAGTCCCACTTAGTGGATATGATGTAAGTAAATTTTATGTTGCGCCATATGGTAGCAACGGTGAGCCCGAAGATGGCACTGGAATCAGCGCAGACAATGCAAAATTAACTGCGGATTTGGGTGCAGTAAATGCTGATCGCAGTCTGGTATCACCCACATCAGATGGATATCTGGTAGGTTACCTGACAGGCAACATTATGCCGCCCAATGGATTACCAGTAACTCCTGGTGTTAGTTTTCCACTTAATGCCAGAACTGGTGATTATTGTTTGCGTTTGGATTATCATCCAAATAGATTATTTAGATTTGACGGGAGTCGTTGGGTGAAAGTAGAAGATAATGTAAGAACTGAAATGAGTTACCTAAACAACGACAACACCACACAACGCAGCTCGTTTGTTAACAACACAGACACGGTACAAACCACAGATCGTGGAGAGATTCCAAGTCGTCAAAGCCTAAGTGATCTCCTTCGTCCGGAGGCTGATAACTAATGGCTGTTCAGTTTTTTTACGACGAGCAAATACGCAGATTTTTGTTGCAGTTTACCAGAATCTTTTCAGGGTTTCAGGTAGAGTATGGGAGAGACGACAGCGGTAATGTAACCTATCAAACTGTGCCAGTCAGATACGGCGATGCATCCAGACAAGCACAGGCTATTCTACAAAATAACAGTGCTAACAGCATGCCTTCTGCACCCATGATGAGTTTTTACATCAGTGCCATGAAGTATGCCAGAGATCGTGTACAAGAACCCTACCACGTGGACACACGCAGCTTCCGTCAGCGTGCCTGGGATGCTGAATCAGAAACATATGAAACCACACAGGGCAATGCGTTTACAGTCAAAAGACACATGCCAGTTCCGTATGACTTAACTATTAAACTGGATATCTGGACCACAAACACCAATCAAAAATGGCAGTTGTTGGAACAGATTACTCCCTTGTTTAACCCGTCAGTTGAAATACAAAGCACAGACAACTACATCGACTGGACCAGTTTAACTGTGGTTGAACTCAACGACATTAACTATACTTCACGCACAGTTCCAGTGGGCACAGAAGAACCCATTGATATTGTTACACTGACATTTACTGTTCCTATCTGGATCAGCATGCCAGCCAAAGTTACCAAACTGGGTGTTATTCACAAGATTATTGCCAGCATATATGATGCAGATGGCAACACCAATGATATTTTAGAAAACGATGACCTGTTGTTGGGCACTCGCATGCAAATCACGCCACATGGGTATCAGGTATTGCTGATTGGCAATCAACTACAGGTGCTAAAGGCAAGTGCAGTGGATGAACCAAACACAGATCTGGGAAGTTTAAGTACGCAAGATGCTAGTACATTGCTTTGGCACGCTGTCATAGAAGAATACGGCAAACTTCGCGATGGTATCAGCCAGATTCGCTTAGAGAACGATACCAATGATATCGAAATTGTGGGTACTGTTGCATATCATCCAAATGATGACCGCATAATGTTGTTCACTGTGGACCAGGACACATTACCCGAAAATACACTACAACCAATCACCGCAGTGATTGACCCATTGCGCAGCGGTCCTGGTGCAGGACTGCCATCAGCCACTGTTGGACAAAGATATTTGTTAACAGACAGCATTGGATATGGTGCTGATTCTGATGACAGATCCACTGTTCCACCCATGGCACAAGCATGGAAAAGTATCGACGACCAGGAATTGATTGCTGAGATAAATGATATCATCGAGTATAACGGAACACAGTGGTCAGTAGTGTTCGATGCTAGCACTACTACATCGACAGAATATGTTACTAACTTGACTACCAGCCTACAATATAAATGGGATGGTTCTGTGTGGGTACGCAGTTATGAAGGATTGTATCAGGGAGGCAAATGGTCGATTGTGATCTAGCTGCGGTGGGCATCTGGTTTTATGCACACAATACACAACGTTACTTGTACCTGATGCGCAATGATCCCAAACATCCCTATCACTGGGGATTGCCTGGTGGTAAGGTTGAACATAACGAAACACTACAAGATACTATTGTGCGCGAATGCACAGAAGAAATGGGCGCCATGCCAGACTACATTAAAATGGTTCCCATTGAGCAATATACTGGACCGCGCAACCACTTTGTTTACCACACGTTTTTTTGCTTAGTTGCCGACGAATTTGTACCTGTTTTAAATGACGAGCATTTAGGATATGCTTGGTTGGATCGTGGTGTTATTCCTAAACCACTACATCCTGGGCTATGGGCAACTATTAACGTTGAAGATATCTATACCAAAATAGAAACAGTTGAAAACCTATACAGTTACGAAATATCGCAGTAACTAACGTATTCCATCAGTGGCATGGTTTTTAAATTTCTATGTGGCAACCATTCTTTGGGTGTTTCGCTATCACTAACAACATGATAAAATTTAGTTGTAGTGTATGCTTTTAGCACAGGAATCATTGATTCAATCATTTTAGTACGTCTGGTACCATCAGTTTTGAATTGATCGTAGCCCAATAAAAATACTTCTGTATGCCCATCAAATGCTGCTAGATATGCTGCAACTGCTTCTTCAGTGCTTTTGTACGAGTAAGGAATAATAAAGAATTCACCGGGAAATTTTAAACACTGTGTAGTACTTGTGTACACGATGATTTCTTCAGTTAGTTTAGATTCAATTAATTCTTGTAGATTATCTACGTTAAATGTAACGTGAAAATTACCATGTACTTGTTTATATAGGTCGCCGGTTGTGTACACATTCAACGGCAATGTATTTAACACTCCGTGGTATTTGGTCAAGCGATTTAAATGAATACGTTTACTGGAATCACCATTGCTAACACAAGTAGCACGTCCTGAAATTGATTTAACTTGAATTGGATTTTCAACAAACTCGCGTTCTTGTTGTTTGCGACCATTAACAATTTTTAAACCGGTAACAACAAACTCACCTTCGTAGTCTGTTCTGTAGCGTTCTTGCATTAACGTACTCCAACAACTACTTCAATTACGCCTTCTTCTTGTCCTGATTTATTTTCTAGTGCTTTACCAATGATGCTTCCTGCTGGAGGATCACGCAATTCTTCTCCCCAAGCAACTGCACATCCTGGTGTATTACTTGATACCATCAAATCACCTTTTGTTACAACTCCGACAACACGACATGGAACACGCCCGGCAAGTGCTACATAAACACCTTCTGCTTCCGAGTTCATCATGTATGCTGGATCAGTAGAAACAACGCCTGCAACACGTCTTGATGCAAACTGCGTAGCAACAGTTACTTCTGCTTCACCGCCAAATTGTAATACAGTACCTGCGCTATATTCTGCATCGGCACTATACTTTTCTGCCAAGTCAGCATATTGTGCTTGTGTAGCAGTACCAACAAAGTTACCGGTTGATAGAGTAATACCGCTGCTGTTAAATGTAGTATGTGTTGATCCGTCAACTGCTGCTACAATCGATCCTGTGCCAGAATCAGTAACTGTAATGCTAGTATTGCCTTCAGAAATGCTATTTGAAGATAGTGAAGACAATGCTGTATCAATATATCCTTTTGTTGCGGCATCTGAATCAGCCGTTGGTGTTGCTACTGTTAGTTTTGCGGCAGTAATGGTTAAATCGCCTGTGCTAGCACCGGTTGCAGTAGTTGTGCCTACAATAAACTGATCGGCTGACTCGTCCCACCCAATAAATGCGTTGTCTCCAGTTGAACCACGTTCAATTACAATACCCGAATCATTGGCATTTGATGCTGCACCGTTGTTTAATTCAATTAAGTTATCTGTAATAACAGTATTTGTTGTGCTTACAGTAGTAGTTGTTCCACTAACAGTTAAATTGCCGCTGAGTGTTAGATTAGTCATTGATACAGTTGTTGCTGCATTGCTTCCGTCATTAACAAGCATTTCAGCGCCACCAGCAGTAGAACCATCATGTGCTCTTATTGCTCCGGTTGTGGTATTAAATGTAAGTTCGCCTGCTGATCCTGTAAAAGCTTCATTCTGTGCTGTTGTTCCGCGGCGCAATTGTAGTACTGTAGGCATTTCCTGGTCCTTTAAATTGTATTATGTATATTTATGTACCTAGGTATGCTTCTGGGCTTCCGCTCGCAGTTCCGCCGGTATAACTATCAGAAAAATCATATGTTATAACTTGACCGCCAGGATCCATGTTATCAAACACAATTGCTAGACTTATACCAAATGAGTCTGTACCACCTTCTTCAAAAGGAGTTTCTGCTGTGTTTTGATCTAATGGTTTCGACAAGTCATAATTGCCGTTGTTTCCTGGCCATGTATCACCTGCACCTGCTACAGGGTTACCATCAACATATAATTCACCACCCACAATGCTTAACGCAACATCGCCTAAATAAACTGTACTTTCTGCTACGTGTAGTGTTGAGAATCTTTTTTCTGCCGTGCCCAAACTATATGTTTCGTTTATGCTTGGTACGATGTTACCTGATACTGTAATTGCACCTACTTCAATTGAATTTGTTGTAGTAGCACCGTTGTCTGTGACTGCATCAAGTGTAGTAGCAACATCAACAAAGCTCAGTGTTCCTGACCCGTTAGTAGATAGAACTTGTCCATTTGTACCATCAGATGTAGGAAAGGTTAGTGCACCGTTTAGTACAAAACTTGATGCTTTTAATCCTGCAACTTGTAGAGGTGCATATGCAATTAGTGATACATCACCTGCGGTAGAACCTTGTTCATTTGAACTGGCAAGCACAAATTGATCTGCTGATTCATCCCATAGCAATACCTGATTAGTATCTCCACCACGTTCAAACACAATACCAATGTCTTTGTCGTTACTGAGAGCTCCACTAGCATTATTGTTTAGTACAATAATTGGATCGTCAAAGGCTGACGTAGTTGTTGATATCTGTGCAAGTTTTGGTCTGGTTAAGCCCATTGAATTATTCCTTTTTACTATTTATTAGAAATTTTAGTCAAAAAGAAAGGGCATTTCTGCCCTTTCTTTCTTGGTTTTTATAATCCTAGTGGATTATAGGCGGCCTACAACTACTTCAATAACGCCTTCTACGCCATCAAAGTTTTCTAGTGCCTTACCAATTACTGAACCTAGTACTGGGTTCTCTTCAGCACGTGCTGCACCATTGCCTGCACTTACCATCATGTCACCCTTGCGTACTGGACCAACAACCTTACATGGAACACGACCAGTTAATGCAACATAAACTGCATTTTCTAGGCTTGAGTTCATCATGTATGCTGGATCAGTAGAAACAACGCCTGCAACCTTACGATCCATGTCGTGATCACAAACTTGAACTTCTGCTTCACCACCAAAGCACACAACTGTACCTGGAGCAATGTCTTCAACAACAGCATATTTTTCTGCCAAGTCAGCGTATTTTGCTGAGCTTGCTATACCACTAAAGTTAGTTGCTGTTACATCATTAGCGCCAAAGTCGCCGTCCTTGTTGAACACCCACTTGTCACCAGTTGAAGCATAAGTGATTGTAGCACTTGCACCATCAACAGTAATACCAGCACCGTTAGCAGCCGCAGCATTTGCTGCACCACTTGCTAGTGTAATATTAAGATCATCTACAGTCATTGTAGTTGAGTTAATAGTTGTTGTAGTACCATTAACAGTTAAGTTACCAGTAACAGTCAGTGCGCCACCAACAGTAGCGTTGCCTGAAGTAGTAACAGTTGTTGCACTAACATTTGAAATTGCTAGTGTTTCTGTAGATGGGTTAAAGGTTAGTGTACCGCCATCGTACTTAACACCAGTTAGTGCGCCAGTTGTTGTGCTTGCATAGTACAAGTTGAATGCTGTGTTACTAGTATTGTCTTGTGTAATAGTAGCGCCAGCAGCAGCCCAACTTAGTGTACCTGCACCGTCACTTACTAGTGCATAGCCACTTGTGGCAGCGTCAGCATCGGGAAGTGTCCAAACAACGTCTGAACTAACTGTAGCAGGTGCTTGGAATGCAACATAGTTTGAACTATCGCTGTCCATGAAGCGTAAATCGCCCTGAGCAGTTAACTGTAGATCACCTAATACATCAAGTGTACCATCGCCGTTAGCAGTAATTGTAGCATTGCCGCCACCGTCGTCTAGTCCAGTTACGCTTGAAGTAGTGGTTAGTGAACGTGCGTCAATAACGTCGCCTGATGCTGGTGCTTCAGTAAATGTTAGTGTAGTACCTGAAACAGCGTATGCTGTAGTTGGAACCTGAACAACACCGTTAATACTAACAACAGTTGTAGCAGTAGTACCACTATTTGATAGCGTAAACGCTACAGTTGAACCATCACCGTTAAACGAGTCAGCAACAATAACAGTAAAATCTGCTGTCATGTTCTTCCATTCGGAACCATCATGGTATTCCATCTTGGTGTTGGTTGTGTTCCAGCGCATCATACCAGCTACACCAGTACCTGGACGTTGTGCTGTAGTACCTGAGGCAACTAGGAACGAGTCTGTTGCATCAACTTTTAGTGTAGCACCTGCCGAAGCAGTACCATCACCAACAACAACTGTATCTGTACCAGCATCAACTTTGAACAATGATGCTTTTGTATCGCCTTCAACAATGAAGTCAACGTCTGCACCAGCTTCGTTAACACGGATTGCACTTGAAGCAGTACCGTCAATTGTTAACAAACCAGTTGAGTTAGTGATTGCTGTGTTAGTACCGTCGTGTACGATTGTGAAGTCGTCGCCGGTACCAATGTTTAACACATCGCTATCTTGTAAGTCAACATTGCCGTTAAATGTAGCATTGCCTGTAACAGTTAGTGTACCACCAACAGTAGTATTACCACTAGCGGCAGTTACACCAAATACTGAACTTGATGAACCTACAACAAATGTAGTACCATCAAAAGTAAAGTTAGCGTCATCTTCTAGTTCGCCATCTGAACCTGCAATAACAATACGATTGTCGGTTAGGTCTTCAACATTTAGAGAAGCAAGTTCAGTTTGACCAGTAACATCAAATGTACCAGCAACGTTAGTGTTGCCGCCAACATATAGGTTTTCAGCAATACCTGCACCGCCGTCAACAATTAGTGCGCCAGTTGTAGTGCTGGTTGAACCAGTTGTAGCATTTAGGTTAACTGCACCAGTTACGTCTAGTGTACCACCGACTACTGTGTTACCAGTTGAATCAGCAACTGTAAACGCACCATCGACATCAATACCGCCGTCTAGTGAAGCTAGTCCTGCAACGTCTAGTGTACCAGCAGTAGTAACGTTACCTGAAGTATTAGCAACAATAAATGCAGTTGTATCAACAGTGATACCACCATCTAATGCTGTTGCACCGTCAACAGTTAATGTACCGTTTAAGTTAGTTGCACCGTCAACATCCAATGTACCGGTTGTAACAATGTTACCGTTACCGTCGCCAACAGTAAATGCGCCGTCAACATCAATGCCACCGTCTAGTGAAGCTAGTCCAGTTACATTTAGTGCATCGCTTAGTGTTGTAACGCCAGTAACGCCTAGTGTGCCAGAAAATGTAGCATTAACAGCTTGAATGTTACCTGTCATTGTAACATCTACAGCAGTAATGTTGGCTGCTGTAAAGTCTGCGGCAGTGATTATTAAGTCACCTGTGCTTGCGCCAGTTGCTGTAGTTGTACCTACGATGAATCCGTCTGCTGATTCATCCCATACAAAGATAGCGTTATTGCCAGTTAAACCACGTTCAATTACGATACCCGAATCGTTTGCTGCTGCTGTTGTGCCTGTGCCTAATTCAATTAGTGAATCTGCAACTGTTAAATTGGTAGTATCAACTGTAGTTGTTGTACCATTAACAGTTAAGTTACCAGTAATTGTAGCATTACCGCCTACTGTTAAGTCAGCGCCTGCATTAACATCATCTGCATACACAGTAGCCCAACGATCAGATGTGCCACCTAAGTTGTAGGTGCTGTCTATTGATGGAATAATATTTGATGCAACATCTGCTGTAATTGTTACAGTATCAGTAGCAGCATCACCAAGTGTAACATTGCCGTCAAAAGTTGCTGCACCCACAACACCTAATGTACCTGATAATGTAGTGTTATTTGATACAGTTAAATCATTGGTAACTGTTAGGTTATTAGTGATAATAACATTATCTGGTAAACCAACGGTAACTGTGTCAGTAGCACTTACTGCAACAGTGGTTTCATTAGCTGTGCCAGAAAATGTTAATGTGTCGTTTGCTGCGATGTCAATGGTTTGAGGAGTAGTACCATCAGTAATTGTGAAACCAGCCTGTAATGCTGTGTCAACGTAGTTTTTAGTAGCCGCGTCTTGTGCATTACTTGGATCTGCAACGTTAGTAATAGCGTTGCTGCCCATGCTGACTGTTTGAAGACCGGCAACAGTAAAGCCACCATCAAAGTCTGCTGATTGAGCAAATGTTGCTGTACCAGTAATAGTAATAGTGTCAAGTGCTGCGTTGCCTAGTGTAACCGCGCCGTTAAATGTAGCAGCACCATCAACATCTAGTGTTGAAGCAGTTGCTACTGCACCTGTAGTACCATTAACTGTGAAGTTTGATGTATCTACTGCAATACCACCGTTAGCGTTTAACAGACCAGTTAGCGTAGTAGCGCCAGTAACTGCTAGTGTTGAACTTAATGTAGTTGCACCAGTAACACCTAGTGTGCTGCTTAGTGTAGTTGCACCAGTAACACCTAAAGTGCCACCTACTGTAGCATTGCTGCTTAAAGTTGCAACACCAGTTACGTCTAGTGTACCAGTTGCTGTAATGTTTACAGCACTGATGTCGTCGCTTAGAGTAACAGCACCAGTAACACCTAGTGTGCCACCGATTGTTGCGTTGTCATCAACAGCTAGTCCGCCAACACGTAGGTTAGCGTAGTCTGTGATTGTAACAGTTGTGCTTGAATCTGCACTCGAAGTGAATGCTGCAACGAATTCATCTGCTGATTCGTCCCAAACAAACGCGATGTTTGTATCGTCACCGCGTTCACCAATAAAACCTAAGTCTAATGCGCCAAGGCCAGTAGCGTCTGGTGCAAGTAGTAACATAGGATCGTCAACTGTAACTGTGGTTGAGTTAACTGTTGTTGTGGAACCGTTTACAGTTAGGTTACCTGTAACGGTTAAATTTGATCCGTATGTTAAGTTATCTTCCAGTTTTCCTGAAGTAACTGATTTGTTGACTAGCTTTTCGCTAGCTACAATCGTTGTGTCGGTAATCTGGTTATTTTTAATACGTGTTATAGCCATGTTGATATATCCCCATATAGCATTGTTTGCTAATGAGTATTTATTTTAATTGGCTAATAATTTTTTATGTGTACTTAATTTATGCTAGTGAAAATCAACCCAACTACCGTTGGCATATCCTTGAAACTTGTTGTCGGTTGTGTTGTAAATTACCCATCCATTTGAGGGTGTTAGTGCATTGCGCTGTGTAGTAGTCATGCTCGCAAACTGAACTGCGGTAGAGAATGCTGCTACTGTATTATTTACTGTAATTACGTCAGAACCGCTGAAATCAACAGTAAAATTTGAATTTGTGAGTGTAATATTGTTATTGGTATCTGGACTATAGAATCCTGTTACTGTAGTCGATGCTGCGATGTATCTGATAACCACTTCGTCTGTGGATAATGGTGCTTCTGCAAACGTTAATTGATCACCGCTTACAGTGTAACCTACTCCTGGATTCTGCACAATACCACCAGTTACTACAATAACAGCGTCTGTTGTGGTTTCTTGTTGTAGTGTAAATGTTAATGTAGACCCATCGCCAGTTAGTGTTTCTGAATCAAATGTGGATAACCCACCGGCACCAACACTGGTCCATCCAGTTCCGTTATAAACTTCAACTTCATTTGAGGTTGAATTATATCGTATTTCGCCTTGTGTGGGCGATACACTACGTTCGGCAGTTGTACCAACTGGAATAACCATTCCTGTAACTGCATCAATGTCTACTATGCCAGTGCCGTCAGGAGCAATAACAATGTTACCGTTGGTATTGGTAGAACTAATAGTATTGCTGTCAATGGTGATGTTATCAATGTCAACAGAGGTTAATCCATTTAGATCGGTTATGGTATTGCCTAGGCTAACTGTGTCACTACCAATAGTAATAGATGAATTTGCTAGGTGTATATTATCAACAGATCCATCTACATAGTGTTCGCTGTTGATACTATCATCAGCAATTTTTGTGTCGTTAATTGCATCAGCGGCAATTTGATCAGAATCAATACCGCCAGTTGCTACGTCAACTGCACCACTAGCAACACTAAATCTTGTGCTGTTGAAGCTAGCAATACCTCTGTTAGTATCAGTTGCATATTGCCCTGATATTCTAATTAAGTTAGGTTCAACGGATGTTTCAATTCCTTCACCACCAGCAAACATAATAGTTTCGCCAGTGTTAACTGTTTCAGATGTACTATCGTCAGCAATGATTTCGAAAGATTGTGTTACTGTGGCAAAACTTAGATTGCCATTTCCGTCTGTGGTTAAAAACTGTCCAGCAGTACCATCAGCAGCAGGATAGGTTAACGTGTTTAATATAACATCGCCAGAACCATCTGGACTTAGTACGATATCACCGTTGATATTGGTTGCAGATATTGTATTATTGGTAACTGATAAGTTTCCCAATTCTATTGTTCCTGCTGATAACTCAGGAACAGTTAATGTGGTTCCATCAAATGTAAATGATCCATCATCAACTAAAATGTCATTATTGCCAACATAAACAACTCTGCCGGGTGTTAGGCTGCTAACACTTGCGCTACCGTTAACACTAAAATCGGTCACAGGGGTGTTATTTTGAATGCCTACACGGCCATTTGTTACATCAACATAAATTAAATCAGTTTCAATCGCAAGATCTTCTGATCTTTCCAGGTTTGATGCTAACATGTCTCCAACAATTTTATTGATAGCCATGTTACACCACCGTTGAATTTAAATTATGAATAACATTGATTGTTACGCCATTGGGCGGTGCTGCAATAAATGTAATGTCAGAACTGCTGTCCACAGTATAATTTGTTGTGGGGATCTGATAAACACCGCCAATAAACACCAGAATATCTGTTTCAGAATCAACAGTGTTGGTCATTGAACCAAATACCGTGGTTGATCCATCTCCAGTGAATGAGTCAACTGCCACACCAGTTAATCCTTCCAGTGCCATGTATACCCAGCTGGTACCATTAAAAACTTCCATGTTACCTGCGGTAGTATTAAACCGAAAACTTCCAAAGACAGGACTATCAGGACGAGTTGCTGCTGTTCCTGATGGAATTACAACAGCTTTGTATGTCCCAACACGTCTGTTTTTAAAAGAGTTTCCAATTGGCACAATGTTTAAATACTCGTGTAACTGATTACGTAGTTAATTGATGTTGCTGCTCCTGCAACTGCATGAATTTCAGCACCATCTTCGAGCAATAACTTTTCACCAGCAGTATACAAACTAATTGTATCATTTGCTGCAACCGATTCACCATCCAGAACCAGATTAGTGTTATCTGCGCTTCCACCATTTGGAACAATGTGTATGTCTAGTGTAACTGCACCACCGGTATAGTTAGTGAATGAAATCCAGGTGATTGCCCAATCGTTTCCGGTTTCACTAAAAATTGCACCAAGTAAGTCTGATACATTTCCTGCTTTCATTGCCATAATTTAAATCCTTAAAAAATAATACTAAAGACAATTGCTTTAGTCTTTGAAACTAATTCATCACTGGTAGAACTTGTTTTAAAATATAAACCAGTGCCGCCGGAATCTTCTGTTTTGTGATATAATAAATTATATCCTGATTTAGTAGATGGGTCCGATGCTTGTAATTTTAGAGCAAGTTCTGAATCTTCGATTACAACTGTTCCTGAACCGTTTGGTGCAAGTACAATGTCGCCATTGCTGGTACTTACAATGCTTCGGCTGTTGACATCTAAATCACCACCCAACTGTGGAGTAGTGTCGTCAAGTACTTCTGTTAGCCCGCCACCAACACCAGTAGTTAACACATTACCGATTTCGGTTACAGTACCAGTCAGTGTGTTAACTGTGCCAATAACCCATTTGTCTGTGGTTTCATTAAAATAAAAAACAGATTTGTCTAAACTCCCACGGTCAACTTCAATACCAGAATATGTTCCAGCACTTACACCCGAACCTGTTTCGCCTTCATTAAGTAAAATAAATCTATCTTTTAGTGAAAGATTACTTTCAGTAACTGTTGTTGTGTTATAATCTCCAGTAACCTGCAAATCACCGCGAATTAACACCTGATCTGTTGTAAAAATAACCTGGTTTTCAGTACTACCATCCAGATTAACTGTCTGAATTTCGTAATCACCAGTGATACGTTTGACTGTGAGCGACATAGATTAGTTCCTTTATGTCTTATTTATACTCATTCTGAAACTGGTCCAACGGTACCTCGTTATAATTTCGACAACTTTTCCAATCAATGTTAAATTGTTGGCTATGTCCGCTAACAACTCTGGTAAAAATCACATCCTGATTCTCGTGCATGATTTGTTTGATCTGATTCATCCAGTTTCCGCCAAATGTGGGTTTATCTGTGGATTTTTTATAGAATTCGGTGTCTGCGTAGACATTGTTGAATAAACCATTAACGCTACCAAAGTCAAATCCCAATAAAAATATCTGTTTGTGGCCGTCTTTGGCAGCTAGATTTACTGCATTGGGACCACTGCTCATGCCTTTGTATTTGGCATCCAATGCACGTGCGCCACTGTCTGAAAATGGTCGACGTGTATAAAATCTGTTGTTTTGTGCATATCCAGATTCCTGAATTGCACGACTAATTCCTGGGTCAGTTGCTACTAGTACAGTCGGTGTAAACTCACGATACAGAGCATTACATCCATAGATATCACCGTGATTTTCCAGTTTGTATAAATTGATTCCTTTTCGGCTTACGCCGTTACCAAGCACAAATGCAGTCATAAAAAAGTCCCTCTAAGTGTATGTATCTTAGAGGGACTTTAGTCAAGTAAAATTAACTTAACGTTAATTAAATATTAACCCCAAGTGTAATCGTTTTCTACTTGTACGATTTCTAGGTAATCTTCCTTGGTACCAGACTTAATGGTTTCAGCAGTACTATCACCACTATCAGCAGTATCAGTAAAGCTGAGTAAGTAGCGACGGCCTGCAAAGTCAATACCATATCTGTTACTAACACGTGCTAGACGTAATGTAGACGAATCGTCTTCTTGCATAGTAATAGACATTTCATCGGCGCCTAGGCTGCCATCGGCTTTGTCAACTAATGTGCAGACACCAACGCGGTATACTGTTCCTGTTCCTGTTCCTGCACCTGTTGCGGTAAAGATTGTACCTACTGTACTTTCACCTGCACCAATTGCAGTAAAGTCAGTATTACCAACTGTTAGAATAAGATATTCTTGATCGGCAACAGCAGAAGTTACAGCAACACTAGTTAATTCAGCAACTAGGAATTTCTTAGAACCTTTTTGACGAACAATGTAACCGTCGGCATTGGTATTAGAACCAATCTTTACGCGAGCACGAATTTGTGCGCCAGTGATAGCAGTACTACCCCCAACTACACCAATGTTATATGTATCTACGTAAGGAAAACCTGTATCAACGGTTGCGCTTTTAGCAATTTTAAGTGGACGTCCCATTTGTTTTTCTCCTTAATTAAATGAGCGTTCTAGGCCCTACGCGGTGGGTGCCGCATAAGTTCATATGAACGCTAGTATTTATATGTTTTGGCCATTAAAAAAGCCCCTTGCGGGGCTTTTTTCGTTAGTAATAGTAAAACTATTAGCTGAACGATAGGTTGCTTACGCCGATTTCGCTGACGTAGTCGCCTGCGTTACCTAGCGAAGAAGCAGTGTTGCTTAGTTCAACATATCCGTAACGAGTCATGA
>Ga0196901_1000223_pt1 | contig 31088 bp, 30 predicted proteins | sample CB_VirMetaG_FD_169099 | JGI IMG/M metagenome (GOLD analysis project Ga0196901, IMG submission 169099) | Freshwater to marine saline gradient viral communities from Chesapeake Bay - CB_1504_1 Viral MetaG (v3) (version 3) | ecosystem: Environmental > Aquatic > Marine > Coastal | place: USA... | reverse complement strand
TTTCCAGCATACATAATATATTAGTACAAGTATTTATAAATGGCAGATCCATTAACTGGATTTCAATTAGCAGAAGAAGGAATAAATCTTGCTCCGGGTGTTCCAAGACCTTCAACTAATACAACATCTGGTAGCGGAACTAGTCCTGGAAATGGTTCTTCTTCCTCAACTTCAGGTTCATCTGGTCCGGTTCCAAGACCAGTCCCCAACTTTGAGGTAAAACAGAAACTATTAAGACCTGCTCTAACTTCTCATTTTCAATGCGTCTTTAATCCACCAGATGTTCAAGAAATAAGACAGTATTATATTGACGGTGCGCTGGGCAACACTATTACTTTACTTTGTAGTGACGCTTCATTACCAGGTTCGTCTGTCTTAACAAATGATATTAATGATGATTATACTGGTATTACTGAGAGATTGGGATATCGCAGACAGTATGATAATACTATGGAGTTTACTTTTTATGTTGATCAGGGATCGGCAAATGGTGGGTATAATATTATTAGATTATTTGAGGCTTGGATTAGATATGCTATGGGAGAAACAACAGAAGCCGAAGACTCCAATTATTACTATAGAGTAAGATATCCCGATGAACCTGAAATTGGATATAGAACAGAAATGTTTATCCAAAAGTTTGAAAGGGACTTCTTGGGAAATTATTTGGAGTATGTTTTCGTTAGAGCCTATCCAGTTGCAATTGCTTCTATGCCAGTATCTTATAATGCATCAGAATTATTAAAATGTACTGTTTCGTTTACATTTAATCGTTATGTATTGAGAAGTCGTCCAAACCAACCTATTGAACCATTAGGTGAACCAAGACCTTCGGGAGTTCCGAATCCCCCAACTCCAATAGGGGGTTCGGCGGATAATCTATCTTCGCTTGGAAATAATCCTGGATTATTTGTCGGTGCTGCTATAGATGAACGTAGAGTTAATAAGAATGCAGGAAGTACTGCTTTTATTGATGAGTGAGGATTAGGTTATTTTTCAAGTAATAAATATACCAGATAATGTTATTTGAATTTTAACATGCCTTTACCTAAGATTTCTACACCAACTTATGAACTTGAGTTGCCTTCAACTGGACAAACAATTAAGTATAGACCTTTTCTTGTTAAAGAAGAAAAACTTTTAGTTCTTGCATTAGAATCCGAAGATACAAAGCAAATTACTAATGCAATCAAAACAGTTATTAAAAACTGTATCGAGACAAAGGGGATTAAAGTAGAGACACTACCTACTTTTGATATTGAATTTCTTTTCCTCAATATTCGTGGTAAGTCTGTTGGAGAAGATATTGAAGTAAATATTATTTGCCCAGATGACGGAGAGACTACCGTTCCCATCGCTATTAACGTTGATGATATTAACGTTCAAAAGAATCCAGAACATAATAACAAGATCAAACTTGATGATTCTATTATGATGGAAATGAAGTATCCTTCATTGGACCAATTTATTAAGAGCAACTTTGACCTGTCTGCAGACAATACTGTAGACCAATCTTTTGAGTTGATTGCTTCATGTATTGGTAAAATCTTTACTGAAGAAGAAGTGTGGGTTGCTGAGGATGTAACCAAAAAAGAAATGATTGAGTTTTTAGATCAAATGAATACGTCTCAATTCAAACAAATTGAGAAATTCTTTGAGACTATGCCCAAACTTTCTCATACAGTAAAGGTACTTAATCCAAAAACAAAAGTTGAAAGTGAAGTTGTTTTAGAAGGGTTATCAAGTTTTTTCGCGTAAGTATGTCGCATATGAACCTGGAAAGTTATTTCAGGTTGAATTTTTCCCTAATGCAGTATCATAAATATTCATTAACAGAAATTGAAAATATGATACCTTGGGAAAGAGACATTTATGTTGGACTTCTTAAGAATCATTTAGAGGAAGAAGAACTTAAACAACAACAGCAGCAAAATAGATAAAAATGGCCCCAGTATCCGAAAAAGTAGATGAAAGAATCCTAAGGTTACTGGGTCTTGAGTTTGTTTTTGATCTTGATTATGCGACCTACATAACATTATTAAATGAGGCAATAATTTCTGGCAGAAACAGATTGCCTCCAGAAGAACTTGCTTTATTATCAAACGAGAAGAAAAGAATACGTGGTAAGCAAGGTAGGTTTAAACCGCAAAAGCAAAAAATAACCGCAGATAAATTTGCAACAACGAAGTTTTTAAAACCTACTGTTCAACCAATTTCATCCCCAGTTTTACCTGCTCAGGTACAGACTCCACCACCACAACCAATAAACTTATCACCACTTGAAGGTCCCCTTGAATCCATAAAAAGTACCCTACAAGAATTTTTAAAGTTTAGGAAAAGTTCTGAGGAACAAGAAAGAAGGAGCTATGAGGCTGCGAGAAGAGCAAAAAGAGAAGCGGTATTAGAAAATGTGCAGCGAGGAATGTCTGCAGTTTCAAATGCTGTTAAGAATTTTATATCACCATTCCAAGGAATTGTTGATCGCATTTGGAGATTTATTTTCTTTACGTTGCTGGGAAATGCATTTAATCAACTAATAAATTGGTTTAGCGATCCAAATAATCAAAAGAAAGTAAAGACCCTTCAAAGATTTTTAAAAGATTGGTGGCCTGCTCTCTTAGGTGCAGTAGTAGTATTCTTCACTCCTTTTGGTAGATTTGTAAGGGGTGTTCTAAGAATTGTTGGTGGGTTGACGGGAAGATTAGTTGGACTCATACCAAAAATTGGTGGTGCTATTAATTCACTTAGACGGGTTTTGATGAGAAATCCACTACTTGCTGGTTTAGCAGTTGGTGGTGCAGCAGTTGGTGCAACGATTGCTTATTTTAATCAACAGCAGGCAAAGGAAGAAGGAAGCCAAGAAGTTGCTGCAGCGGAACAACAAGTTCAGCAATTTTCTTCTGGTGGTTCTATTTTAAAATCTTTATTTGGGTTTAACCAACCTCAAGGAAATCCATATGCCCAGATGTTTGGATATGGTGGAATAACAAGTAATACTGGACAAGCAATATCTGGATTTGGTCCAGATACTCAACTCATTGCAGCACAACCGGGAGAAATAGTAATTAATAAGAGAACTGTTGATGCTGTTGGTGCAGATACACTCTTGAATTTGAATCGCTATTATGGTGGACCTGGAGCAAATCAACCAAAGATGGGAAGGTTGTTTAATGTTGGAGGAATGGTTGGTGGTTCTCAAACTGGGATGCAACCAAGTAACCCATTGGAAATGCGTATTCAGAGAATGTTAGAGGTTAGAGGATTATCGCCAACTGCTGCGATGGCAATTACAACAAATATTCGAGAATATAATCCTACTTATAGTCCTAACGTTACACGGTATGGTGGAATTGGAATTGTTCCTCCAAATAGAATTGATGACTTTAGAAACTTTGCAAAATCAAATAGAATGGATGAGAATAATATCCGTACCCAACTTTCATTCATTACTAATGCTCCGGAATTTAGAATTACAAAATTGAATTTAAATAAGGCCAAAACTCCCGAAGAAGCACTGCCCATTGCACAATCATTTCTTGGATATGGAAATATGAGAAGCAATGAAAATACTATGAGTAGTCCTAAAGGTGAAAAACTTGAAATGACGGAAACTCAAGAAACACCATCTGTAATAAAACCAAGTTCATTAAAAGGTGAAGAAGAAAAACAAATAGCAAATAATCCTTTTAGTTTTCTTGGTCTTGGTAATCTAACAGAAGTTCCAAAGAAAGCGGGTGGTGGTATTTTTGATGTGACAGAAAAGACCGGGTTAAAGATTCCTTCATCTTCTTTCTTTGGAGTTGATACTCAATTTGTTCCGCTTGCTCTTCAACCTGGTGAAAAGGGATTCGTGCTTCCTAAAAAAGCAGTAGAGAAAGGTGCTGTTCCCGCATTCGAAAATTTACTTGCCAATATAGACCCCACTTCAAATTCTGCTAAGGGTCTTAATTATCGAGCTGATCCTAAAGTGCCAGAGATAAAACCACTATCTGGTGGAAAAAGTGAAGTCATGAACCTCCCCGACATTACCCAATCCGCATCCTCACCTTCTCCAACTGGTGGTGCAGGCACTCAAGTTCCTTCATTTTCTGCAATCTCTCCCAAGAGTATGAGAGCAATGAATCTCTCAATATATGGTGTTGTAGGAGCATAATATGGCTATCGATCCTAAGAAACTACTACCTCCATCAAAAATAACATCATCTTTAGTTGCCCCTAGTTTTTCTGGCCTTTCAATTAATAAGCAATCTGCAGAAGTTAGGAAAGTAACAGAACTTTCGAAAAGATATAATGAGCAGAACATTGATATAATGAGAAAGTCTCTACTTGATGTAGATGCTCTTATAAAATCTGTTTTGGGTGAAAATAAAACTACAGAAGAAAATAAAAGAAGAAGAAGAGAGAGGGAAGAATTTGAAGAAAGAGAATCTAGGTTAGAACTTCCAAGAGAGCAAAAGAAATTCAGATTACCTCAAGTATCTCTTCCTGGAATGAGTTTCCTTGATAGAGTTAAGAGGTTTTTATTATTCACCGCAATAGGTTGGTTATTCTCAAATTTCCAAAGTCAATTACCAAAACTTCTTGGAATTGTAAAAATTATAACTCCAATTTATAGTGTAGTCAGCAATGTATTTAAGTTTATACTTTCTTCAGTTGTTAATTTTATTGATCGTGGATATGAAACTTATGATAAAATTAGAGCACTAGTTAAGAGTGTAGGTGGTGAAAGAGCACAGCAAGATTTTGATGCACTATCCTCAAAGTTGAATGAGTATATTAATTATGTTTTAATTGGTGGAATGGCATTAACTGGTGCCATTGTCGCCTTTACTGCTAATGTAAGTAAGATTAGAGCACCACAACCTCAACCTAGACCAGTACCTGCTCCAGCAAGACCTATCGCTGCCGGAGGAAAACCTGGCGCATCTGTAGCAACTGCAACTGCAAAATCTGGTGGCAAACTAGCACAGAAAGCACTAGCAAAAAATCTTATTAGGACAACAGTTAAACCAATTTTAGCAAGATTACCTATTGTTGGGGCTTTAGTTGAGTTTGGATTATCTTGGGCACTTGGAGATTCCGTAAGCAAAGCGGCATTTAGAGGTATTGGTTCATTGTTAGTTGGTGCAGTTGGCACTGCAATTGGTGGACCTATTGGAACTGCGATTGGTGGATTAGTTGGTGGAGAAGTGGGTGGTAGAGTATATGATGTTTTATTTGGTGGAAATAAACCTCCAGCATATAGAAACGGCGGAAGAGTAATTAGAGCTTATGCCAGAGGTGGTGGAGTTCTGGGTGCTTATGAACTGGGTAGAACAATTGAGGTTAAGAGAGCAACAAAACCAACTCCACCTGTACAACCTACTCTACCTGGAAGTGATGTTGGAGGTGTGGGTGAAATTCAAAGGATTTATCCAAGTCCAATGGACTTTAGGAAACCAAATCCATACAATACACTTGCCGACACCGCAAAAGATTTAAAGAGTGCTCCTTATGGTCTTGGTGCTTTGATGGGAGGTGCAATTGATGTTGCGCTTGGTCAAAAATTATCTAACAGTACTATTTTAAATGCAAGTGCTGGTCTTGAGAATATGTTTTATGATAATTATGATAGAGAAGATAATTTTATTGACGTAAGATCGATTATTTTTGGTGTCATTAAAAGTGCAGCAGATTCTGCATTGATGAATATTAGAGATGAATTAGGTAAGGGAAAGAAAAAAGAGGAAGAAAAACCTGCAGATCAAACTCAAACTTCAACGAGAAGTCAAACTCCTGCATATGGAACTCCTGGAAGTTCTGGAGGAGTCGATGTTAGTGGAGCGGTGGTTGGATATGTTGGTTCTACTGGTAGGAGTTCTGGACCACACATCCATATTGAAACTGGCGATGGATATTCGGGTAAAGGTGGAAGTATACCGGAAAATGTTTTGGGTAGTATTATTGTGGATGGAAAACCACTATCACAACATCCAAGAGGAGATGGTTTAGGTGCAGGAAGAAGTCATCAAGGATTTGATTATCCAATTAGAAATGGCGCACCAATAGTTTTAAAGGGAGGTCTTAAATTTGTTGAATATGATGAAGGATATAACGCTGGTTATGGCAATTCTTTGATTATTGCAGATTCTTCGGGTAGAAAGTATTTAATAGGACACTTGTCCGGCGGACCAAGTGATCCAAAAAAAATTAAAGAACTTCAAGAAAAACAAAAAGTAGAATCAGCGGGAAGAATGGATAATACGTCTACTTCAAAAATGGACGAACCATCTACTCCTGTTGGGTCCGGCAATATCAGTAGTATCCAAAAACAAGCTTTAAATATTCTTTCTAAGTATGAGTCTGCTTCTTCTGGTGGATACAATGCAGTGAATCAAATAGGAATAAGGGGCGGAAGGGGGGTTTTGGGTTTTTCTGGCGATTTTAGACAAATGCAGCAACATAAGGGGAGAGCACTTACTGATATGACAGTAGGTGAAATAATGGCACTTCAGGCAGAGAAACCGGGAATGTCCAATGATGAATGGATAAAACAAGGAAGATTGCACGCGGTTGGAAGATATCAGTTCATCGGAATCACTTTACCTGGAGCTGCGGCAAGAGCAGGAATTCCGACAAACGCTAAATTTACCCCAGAAGTTCAGGACAAAATTGCATTACAGTACTTAAAGGAGGCGGGTATTGGTGCTTGGGTAGGTCCCAGAGACAAGGCAACAAAAGAAGAAAGAGCAATTATTGAACAGGCAAGAAAAGCAAAACTAGGAGGATTGGTAGATTCAATATCACCATCGGGTAAATATGATACAAAATTACTTGAGCAATACCCATCATATTCTGAGGGTGGAATGAGAACAAGACTTGCAGTTCAGAGAGTTATTATTGAAAAAGTAAAACCAATTCCTATGCCAGGAAACTCAACAGCAAGTTTTGCAATTGCAGGTGGTGGTGTAAATAATAACATGGCTTTAAATAGAGGATAAAATGGTCGCTGCAAATCGTCCCGCTCAGGCAGGTGAAGCACAAATTACTTTATTTGAAATTTACTCAAACTACAATAAACCGATTGATGTGAAATCGGGTTGTATAGAGTTAAACTATTATGAGAGCATACTTGATAATAGCGTTAGACTATCTGCTACTATAACAGATACAGGTTTTCGTACTGTTAAAGGTACTGGTAAAGATAGTGCATCGGTAGAGAAGGATGATATTAATTTAACAGTCGGTGAGAAAGTACACGTCAAATTAATTGATGGGAATCAATTTCCTTTAAATTTTGTAGATGATAAGCAGTTTAGAATTGAAGAAGTACGGAACATAGATGAGAGCACCAATAAAATGCTTTATACGATTGACTTATTTTCCAAAGAGTCTATTGATAATATGAAATCTAATCTGTGGCCAGTTGCAAAATTTGAAGGAGAAATTCCAGTAAGCACTGAAACTATCTTGAAGGATGTTTTAAAAACTCCTAAAAAAATTACTACGGATAGGGGGTTGAATTCTTATACTTTTATTGGGCACGCAGAAAAACCCTTTTATATTATACCTACACTTGCTAAAAAAACTGTTCCTGCCGATATTCCAAATGCTTCTGGAGTGCTTGCTGGATATTTATTTTATGAAACTTATGATGGGTTTAATTTTAGGTCGATTGATAAACTCTTTATGCAAAAACCTAAGAAGAAATATATTTTCAACAATTTAATACGGTGCGAATCTGGAGAAAAACCAGATGGATATGATGGAAAAATTTTAGATTTTTATTTTGATAGTTCTTTAAACTTATCAAATCTTGGAAATACTGGAGCGATGGTACAATCCAGAAATCAAGAATTTAATCGTATGAAAAATACTTATAAGGAAAATACTTTTGATTCAACCTCCCAATATAGCAATCCGGATATTCTTGGGGGAATTGAGAGACCGAAAATTCCAGTAATTCAAGATTCTGTGACTAGAAATTTCAACGCACTAATGTCTGATGATGGTATTTTACCTCGCGGATTTACTCTTTCACAGCAAATCCCATTATCACAAAAACCAAATTTTAAAATGGACGAAATATTGAGACAATCTGCAATGAGATATAATAGTCTTTTTGCAATCAAACTCTCAGTTGCAATAGCGGGAGATATGAGTTTGAGAGCCGGTGACGTAATTTTCTGCGACTTCCCCGAATTATCTGATAAGAAAAATACACTGGTCAGTCAGAAAAAAAGTGGGAATTATATGATAGTAGATATATGCCATAGGATAACAAAGAATGGATGTTATACTAGAATGAATTTGGTTAGAGATTCAATCTACAGAAAGCCCCCAAAAATGTGATAAATAATAACAATTAACTACCTGTTCATATGGACAGAACACTTCAACAACACATTAATGATGATCGTGATGAGTTAGATAATCCTAACACAAGTGGTCAGCGTCGTCGTCACTTAGAAGGTGAGCTTGATGCATTAGAGCAGTATCAAGTTAATCACCCCGAAGAAGATCATGACCCAACGCCTTTGGAACTTTATTGTGATGCAAACCCAGACGCTCTTGAATGTAGAATTTATGAAGATTAATCCATGACTCAAAGTTTTTTTGAAACTGAATCTGCACATTCTAATATCATGTATTGGTGGCATGGAGTCATCGTAGATGATAAGTATTGGGCAGGATGCACTGAAGATGATATTTCTAATGAACACTCAAAAATACATTATGCTGATAAGTTGCAATCAGCACCTAAAAAAGGATGGGGTAAGAGATATAAAGTTGCTGTAGTTGGAAGACATTATGCAATTAAAGGTAAACCAGAAGAGGCAGATCTTCTGGAGATGGCAGAAGTTGTTTATCCAGTTACGGGCGGAACTGGATTAGGTGGTTCAAAACAAACTGCTGCACTTAGACAGGGGGCTCATGTCATTGGTTTTTATGCTGATGGAAAAGAAGGAAGAAACCCTGTTATTTTAGGTGCCTTTGGTGTCAATGAGCAAAACGAACCATCTATATTTCCTGGAGACCCTGACCAGTTCTATCAATTAAGAACTGCAAATAAAGGTCAGTGTGGAGAAAAATTAAAACCAGTCCCAGAGAAAGATCAAAATCTAGAGAAAGATAAGAAACCAATCGAGTCTATTGCAAGTCCTCTTCAAGCAGCACAGGCACATAAAACAAAGGTAGAAGATGGAAATGTATTAGAACCAATATATAAACCAACAAGATGTGAAGGCCCTGCGGATATTATTAGAAATATCAAGTTATTGCTGAATAAGTTATCTTATTATATAAACTTAGCAAAGAGAGGTGCTTCTGATTTAGTATCAAGTATTGATGGTATAATTAAGTCAATAACAAGGGCAATATCGGGTCTTACAAATACTCTGCTAGACCGTGCTAAAGGATTTCTTATTAATTTAATTAATAATGGAATTAAGGATGTAATGAATCTACTTCCGCCGTTTTTCCGACCCAATTATAACCAGAATGCCCAAGATGCACTTAATGGTTTGGGGTGTGCTTTCAATAAAATTAAAGATAAAATTCTTGGTATTGTAGAAGATCTTGCAAAGCAATTTATTGATAATTATGTAAATGCTCCATTATGTGCTGCTACATCATTTCTTGGCGGTTTACTTGGAAACGTACTTGGGGAGATTAATAGTGTAACCGATGCCGCAGTAAATAAAATTAATCAGATTTTGAATATTGGTTCTGGATTTGCTGATGGTGTTCTTAACATTCTTGATTTTGTATTAGATCTTCTTGGATTTTTTGAGTGTGATACTAATGAGAAGAAATGCCCCGATACTGTACAATGGACTCTTTGGAATGGGCCAAAAGAAATTCAAACACAAGTTGAAGAGGCTGTAGCTAGAAAAGTTGAGAACATTATCAACGAAGTAGAAACTGCACTGCCGGGAAGTGCAGAAGGTGCAGCATCAAATCCTTGCAACTCAAGACAAGTTCCTTGTGGTCCACCTCAGGTACAAATTATTGGAGGTGGAGGATCTGGTGCTCAGGCAAATGCGGTAGTAAGTGCAACTGGAGCAATTCTTGGACTTGATTTTTCTGCCTTTGGGTCTGGGTATACTTATGACCCCCAGATTAGAGTAGTTGATTCTTGTGGAACTGGTGGAGGTGCTGTCTTCCAACCTATTATGGAACCGACAGGAACCTTTAACAGATTCAACGAAGAAATATTAAATCTTGTTGGTGCTATTCCACTTGATTCTGGTACTCAATATTTACCTGCACCAAATGGAACTACTGGTGGTGCTGGATTTATTTTCTCTCAACCAAGCGATACAATTTTATTTAAAACTGGTACTACCCAAATTATTAATGGAAAAGAAGTTAATGGTACTGGATATGAAGTCTATCCTTGCGGAACAACTTTTGATATTGTTTCTGGTGATGAAATTTATTTACCTTCATCAACAACTGCACAAATTTTTGATAGAGAAGGAAATGTACTTCAAACTCTAAATGGTCTTGGTCAAGTAACAAAGATAAATGTAGAAGCAACGGGAACAATTACCGCACCTTGCAATCCCGATAATGTTATTACAACTCCTTCTGTTGAGGTTCCATTATCTACAGGAGTTACTCAATTAGATCCAACAACAAAACCAATTTCATACCCAGTAGTCCCGGTAATTAAAGAAGTCTTTATTAAAAATCCAGGATTTGGATACACTGAAAATGACACAATATCAATTCAAGATAATAAGGGTGCCGAACTTGAGTTTGAGGTTAATGATGTGGGAGAAGTTACTGAAGTAAGAGTTATAAATGGTGGAATTGGATTCACTAATGTACCATTCATCTTCATAAGTTCTCGGACTGGATTTAATTTTGAAGCAGTGGCGGTATTTGATTTTATTCCTCTTAACGAAATTGATCTAAATAATATCACTCCACCACCAGGGGCAAAATTGATTAGTGTAGTAGATTGCGTTGGTAAGGTTTTACCAAAACAAGAATTTGATAGAGTTCCAAATAATTAAATTAAAATTATGAGTAGCGGAAGTAAAGAAACATTTGAATCATTAACTTGGTCTAATCGCTTTGGTGCCTTAACTCTAGGTACTCTGAACCTTGCAGGTCAGGGAGGACTTGAATCTGATGTTCTATCTGGAATTGGATTGCAAGCAGCCAATTCTTTGCACTATATGCAAATGGAAAATGATGGACCAAGAAAGGGTTGGACCGTTAATAGAACACCTGGCGTCTGGGAACTTAAGTGTGCAGATAGTGTAAAGGAAGGAGAAATTGGTGCATATATGCACGTTGAAAATGGTGACTTGGTTTTAAAGGCACCTAATGGTAGAATAAGACTTCAAGCTGTTGATATTGATTTAAGAGCAGATGGATACAATCAAAAAACTGGCGTCATTAATATAGATTCAAATAATGAGGTTAAAATTACGACTGAAACATTTAAGGTTAAATCCGAAAATGGAATTAGTCTCTTTAGTCCTCAGGCAATAGATATTGTAAGTAACACTGCTATGAACTTAGCATCAAACTTTGTTGGTGGATTCACATCTGCTGCTGCACAATTTGGAGCAAAATCACTTCCATCAACAAAACAAGTATTTGAAACAGTAAATCGGTTCTAATAAAAATATGTCTTTTCAATTTGATACACTTCATATATCCCACCAGTTAACTACTGGTATTGGATACCCCCAATGTTTAGGTTTTGATAAAAAAATAATTAGAGGTTCTGTTTATTTGGACGGTCCAACCATTACTGGGGATGAAAATACGTTTAAAACCGTAGAAGGCTCAGTAATGATTGGTCCTTGCAATAATGAGGATTCTCCAGTTCCAAAAGTATGTGATGGTACAGCATTTTATAAGAAATGGCAAATAGATCCTTGCGGAAGAATGGCAGAAGGAAATCTAAAGGGAGCTGCTCTTTATGATCCATATTCTCTTGTAGTTAGATCTGGAATTCATCTTACTAGAGATGAAACTACTGCATGTAGTATAGATGGAGCTGGTCCCGGTCCAGTCAAAAAATATCCATCACAATCTGCTGCATTGTTTATTGGTGATGTTGATATTACTGGTGATGTTAGAATGCGCAGTAAACTATCAGTACGTGATAATGCAGATTTTTTAACTGATGTAATAGTGGGGAATGATATAGTTGCTGAGGGAAATATTACTCTAGGTGGAACACTACGTGCTCGTGGTGCAGTAGTACAAAGTTGTGGAATTAAACCATTCAATATTAAACACCCAGATAAAGAAGGTTGGAGATTAGTTCATAACTGTTTAGAAGGACCTGAAATATCAGTCTTTTTTAGGGGTAGAATTAAAAATTCTACAGAAATTGATCTTCCCGCATATTGGAAGAACTTAGTGCATATTGATAGTATCACTGTTAATTTAACTCCCGTTGGTGCTCATCAGGATGTTATTGTAAAAAGATGGGATGATCAAAAAATTTATTTACAATCTAAAGGTGGAATGCCAATTGATTGTTTTTATTATGTAGTTGCAGAAAGAAAAGATATGGATAAATTGACTGTTGAATATAAAGGAACTTTTGATGATTTCCATAAATTTGTTGATTTTAGTCCTTCTTGACTTGACGGGCCCGTCAGACGGTGGTATGATACTTAGGTAATCAACGGACGACCGAATGCAAGACGAGTACCTCTCACGCTGCGTGGTGGACCCTATCAAGCGTACAGTGTATCTGTATTCCAATGAAGGGTCAGAAAAAGAAGTGGTATGCGATACCGTGGATGAGTTTATGAACGTGTTAGAGTTTGTCCGTGCTACAGTGGATGAAGAGACTCTCTCATACGCAAATCCACTTTAGCTTCCATTTTTCGGGGGAAAAATTCCCGGCAAAAATTCTCACACGATACTTTTTTAAAAATGAGACCAGAAACAAGAGAATCAATGGAAATGCTGTTTTCAGCAAAATGGAATGTGCCAACGGCAGCAAAAAACTGCAATCTTACTAACAAAGAAATGAAGATTACATTTAATGAATACTGCCGTTTACATCCTCCAACTTATGTTGTAGAATCGGGTAGTCAACTCAGTTTCTTCTGAGTTTTTTATGGCGGTCTAGCCCAGCGGAAGAGGCAGTGGACTTATGAAAATTGAGCCTCATTTGAGAAATCTTATGAGTGTAATTCCTCAAATTCGGTGAAACCTGTAAAATGGCAATACCGAGCCAAGCATCGTAAGATGAAGGTGTAGAGACTAGACGGGGAAAACCTAAACTGAAAGGTATGGTGAAGGTATAGTCCAGACCACAAACTCTATGAGGCGGCGAAAGTCGTAGTGGTAAGAAAATCCATCCAGGGTGGGTTCGAATCCCACGACCGCTATGATGTTTATCCTCTAAATACTCAAAAGTAATAGGAATATTACTATGAAGTACAGAATTGATACTGCTTATGTCTGGTACAATCGCGGAAGACAAATTGTTTTAATGTACTTTATAAATTCTATCCCTTTTACTTTTGACGAACTCCCTGACGAATCTTTATTTGACTTGGAGTTAATCGAATTAGCAGACAAAGAAAGACGTTTTGAACCAGAGGACTTGTATCAATCTTCTTACTATCTTATGTTAGAAGAATGTCACCCTTTGCTTTATGATTTGGACTTAGAAAACCCAGAAATGTTGCCTGTTGATTAATTAATTTGCCCTTGTAGCTCAGTGGTAGAGCGCGGCTTTTGTAAAGCCGATGTCGCAAGTTCAAATCTTGTCGGGGGCTTGAGTTCTATAAAACTCCAAAATGTCACTTATTTCACAACAAGACCGCCAAATGGTCATTGAAGCACTTGAGTATTATGTTTACGATATGGAAAAAAATAACTGCAACGATGCGGCAATTTATTCCTACAACACACTCCTCAACTGGATACGACTCGAACACTTCAAACATGAAAATTAATCTTTGGTATTGTGATGGGATGAAGCAATGGCGGTGGACACTGACTGATTCTTCACGCCCTATTAGCAAACAAGAATCTGGTCAAAGACCTTTTCTTCGTGATGCGATGAATGATGTTGCAAATACTGTAGAATATATGTTAGAATGCAAACAAAGTGAGTAACAATATGAATTTTAATATTGAATATATTCCTCCATATTTAAAATGCAGTCTTCCTAAAGAGATTTGGGAAGAGATAAAAGTATGGACAAAAGAATGCAAAAAAATAAAATCTCATCCTCTTGCAGAACTAAAGTCGCACGAGAATGTTGGATATCTTTCCATGGACGGAAAAAAACATAATTCATATCAATGTTCTATTCCTCCAAATTTAATTGAAAATTCTTTTTGGTTGCCATATACTTTAAGAGTTTGCTCTTCTTATTGGGGAGGGACTCATCGTCAATATAAACTCAGAAAGTGGGACGGGCATTTTGACGGATACGATATTTGGGCTAATTTTGCTTATATTGGAAATGATAACCCAGTTCATAATCATGCTGGAGTTATTTCTGGAGTAATATATGTTCAAAACCATAATCACCCCACAAAATTTCCAGATTACAATACCGAATACTGTGGCGAAAATGCAACTATGATCCTTTTTCCAAGTAATACTTTACACTTTGTTGAACCTCAAACATCAAGACAAGAAAGGATTACAATGGCTTTCAATATCATTAAATCCTAACATAGGTGAGTAAAAATACTTAGTGAAACAAGATTTTTATATAGATAGGGTAGGTAAAGAAAAAATCAAAGAACTTCTTTATACCTATCATTATCTTAAAGACGAATCGAAGGATTTCAAAAGTGGATACAATTACTCACTTTACCGCAAGTCATTCACAGATGTACTTAATATTGGCGGGTCTATTGGTGCTTGCATTTTCAGTACTCTCCCAGTTCCAGAAATTGCCGTAGGTGCTTTTGGTTTAGAAAGAAATCAACAAGAAGGAATATACGAACTCTCAAGACTTTGTATACATCCAGATATTCAAAAAGAAGAGTATAATATCACATCTTGGTTCGTCAGTCGTTGCATTAGGAGATTTAAAAAAGATGCCCGCGTTCGTGCTATTCTTAGTTACGCTGACAATAATCACCACTCTGGAATTATATACAGAGCTTGTAATTTTCAATACTATGGTCTGACTGATAAAAAATCAGACTTCTGGATAAAGCAACCTGATGGTTCTTTCATAAAGCATTCAAGAGGTCCGATTAAAGGATTAGAAGGTGAGTGGAGAGAGCGTAGTCGTAAACATAGGTACTTGATGATATTTGATAAAGAATTGAAAAAAAAGTTGACGTGGGAAGAGCAGAAGTGGTATAATAATCAAGTGTGAAGGAAGTGCGAAAGAGACTAGGAGTAATCCCAGTCTCTTTTTTCTTATGATAAATAACTTATAACGGAAACTATAAGTGTTAATAAGATGGGTCTTTCACGCCTAGAGAATTTCTTAAAATCAGGACGCGGAACAATTTTATATGTTGATCCAAATAGTCTTGATGCAACTGATAGCATTGAAAATTCTGGAAATAGTTTAACAAGACCATTTAGAACAATCCAAAGAGCTCTAATTGAAGCAGCAAGATTTTCATATCAGCGTGGATTGAATAATGATAGATTTAATAAGACTACTATTGTTTTATATCCAGGAGACCATTTAGTAGACAACCGTCCAGGATATATTCCCACAGCAACAGGTACTTATTCGGAAAGAAGCGGAATTACAGGACTCACTGATCTAATTCAGTGGGATTTGGATACTGTTTTTGACTTAGCAACTCCCGATAATGCTCTTTATAAGTTGAATTCTGTCCGTGGTGGTGTAATAGTTCCAAGAGGAACTTCAATAGTTGGTATGGACCTCCGCAAAACGAGGATTCGTCCAACATATGTTCCAAACCCAGAAAATGACCAAATTGAAAGATCTTGTGTTTTTCGTACCACAGGTGCTTGCTATTTCTGGCAGTTTACAATCTTAGATGCAGACCCTAACGGAAATTCTTATAAAGACTATACTGATAATCTTTTCGTTCCAAATTTCTCTCACCATAAACTCTCTGGATTTGAATATGCCGATGGAGTAAATCCTGTAGTCATTAATGATGACTTTCTTACATACTCTACAACCAGAACTGATCTGGATATGTATTATGAGAAAGTTGCTGCTGTTTATGGACCTTCTTCTGGTAGAGAAATTCAACCAGATTATGGTGATGGTGTAGTAGACATTCAACCAGTTGTTGATGAGTACCGTATTGTTGGTGCAAAAGGTGGCTCTGTAGGTATTTCAAGTATTCGTGCTGGTGATGGTTCCACACCTACAACTACAATCACAGTTGACCTAGTAGAAACTATTGAAGGTCTTAGTGTTGATAGTCCAATTCAAATCAGTGGTATTAGTGCTGCAGGTTATGATGGTCAGTATATCGTATCTTCAGTTTTAAGTGATACACAAGTTACATATCAAGTACAAAATGCACCATCAAGTGCTCTTCCGGGAGTTACTGGTTCAACATTCAATCTTGTTGTAGATACTGTTACTTCAGCATCTCCATATATTTTCAATATTTCTCTACGTTCTGTTTATGGAATGTGTGGATTGCTTGCCGATGGTGATAAGGCAACAGGATTCAAGTCTATGGTTGTAGCTCAATACACTGGTATTGGTCTCCAAAAAGATGATACTGCTTTTGTAAGATATGATACTGGTATTGGTGATTATAAAGACTCTACAAGTTTAACAAATTTAAATACAAACTCAAGGTCCAGATTCAAACCAGAGTATGAAAACTTCCACATTAAAGCAACTAACGATGCATTCCTTCAGTTAGTTTCTGTTTTTGCAATTGGTTATGCTCAACACTTTGTAGTAGAAAATGGTGGTGATATTGCACTTAACAACTCCAACTCTAACTTTGGAGCTAAAGCATTAGTAGCATCTGGATTTAAGAGAGATGCATTCCCACAAGACGATTATGGATATATTACTCATATTGTTCCTCCAAAAGAAATTGAGGAGAGTGATGTAAGCGTAGAATTTAATGCTATTGATGTTGGAGTAACAACTTCGGTCGGAATCTCAACTCATCTATATCTCTACGAACAAAAAGATGAAAATGTTGCACCTAAAGTAATTAGAGATGGTTATCATATTGGTGCTAAAGAAAATGAAACCCTAAACATTCAAGTTTTTGAGAGTGGTTCAATTAACACTTACTCTTCAAGGGTAGTAATGCCTGATGGACCATATGTCCAAACAGAATCCTCTTCTGAAAAAGTATTTACAGTAGGTAGAAGTTCTGTTGGAATCAACAGTATTGCTTCTAATACACTTACATTAACTGAAAGACATTCATTCATTAATGGAGAATCAATTAGAATCATTGCAGATAATGGTCATCTACCAGATGGTCTTGAGTCAAACCAAGTTTATTATGTAATCACTAAAGAGTCTTCAATCGGAATTGGTACAGACCAAATTCGCATTGCTAAGACCTTAAGTGATGCTCAAAACGGAGCATTCAGTGCTTCTGCAATTGATATTAACAATAAAGGTGGTACATTAAGTATTGTAAGTAGAGTTTCTGATAAGAATCCGGGTGATATTGGACACCCAGTTCAATGGGATACAATTGGTCAGTGGTACATTAATGTCTCTGCTACAAATAACGGAATTTATGATACAATCAATTCTTTAGGTTCTGGTGGATTAGGTGATGCAACTACACGAGCATATGTAACAAGAACACCAGACTCTAGAAGTTTAATTGATACTCTTTATAGAGTTCGTTATGTTCTACCTAAAGATTCCCCAACAACAGCTAGACCACCTGTTGATGGATTTATTCTCCAGGAATCCAATGATATTATAGGAAGTGGAACTGCAGAAATATCACAACTTTACAGTAACTCTGGTTCTATTTCAGACACTAATGCACTTAGAAATACAAACTTTATTGCTACTGCTTCTTGGAGTTCTAATCTTGTTACGGTTAGAAGTGAACTCCCTCACGGTTTAAATGTAGGAGACCAAGTTGAAATTAAAAATGCAACTCCAACGGGTTATAATGGAACATACACAGTAAATTCTCTGGTAAGTGCAAAAGAATTTACTTATACATTAACAGCAGACCCAGGAACCTTTACGAATGATACGTCTGCAAGAACTTCAGACCTACCATATTTCAGAAGAAAGAGATATGCAACAACATATCAAGTTTATAGAACCAGAGAAATTCAACAGTATATCTCTGGCGTACAAGATGGTATTTACTATCTCACTCTGATAAACACTTCAAATAATCCAACAGTTACTCCTTTCAGAGATGAATCCTTCGCTCAACCAGTTGAGAATCTTTATCCTCAAGTAAACCTTGATAATCCACTTTCAGACCCACCAGCTTCAAGGTCTCATGCACTTCCTCAAAATATTGGTGAGGTTGTAGTTAATGACCCACAAAATAGTATAACCAAGGAAACATTAGAAACTTTCGTTGTTGGATTTGGAATTACTGATATTGCATCTTCAAGCGGAACCGCACATACAATCTACACTGATATTGACCACGGACTCTCCGGAATCACAACTGTTAGTATTGTAAGTGGTGGTGCAAATTATGGTGCAATTAACAGTTTCACTGGAGAACTTTACAATGCTACATTAGTTGGCTTTGCAGGTTCAACTGTAGGTTCGAATGCAACTGCTAAGATTACAGTCACTTCTGGTGTTATTACTGGTATTAAGATTATTGATGGTGGTTCTGCATATGGAATCGGTAATACTTTAACTGTCGTAGGCGTTGCGACTACAAACAGTCATGTTGTTGGTGTAGTAAGAGTAGAATCCATCACTAATAATGTTGATGATGCTCTGAATATTACTGGAGTTTCTTCTGCTTCTAACTCCGGATACAATACTGTTTATAGAGTATCCGGAATTGCAACAGGAAAATCAAAAGAAATTAATGTAATTTCTTCTGCACCTATTTCAAATACCTCTGCAGTAGGAATTGGTTCTACAGTAACAGCAAACTCAGAATACATTTTAACAGGTAAGGCAGTTGGAATTACAACTCTTACCTACAATCCCACATCTGGTCTTGCAACTGCATTCTTTAACACAAGTCATGGATTTGCAGTTAATAATAAGATTCATATTAATGGTGCAAATGAATCTGAGTTTAATGGTGACTTTATTGTTAAAAATATCAATAGTCTCACTTCATTGGTTGTAAATGTAGGTACTGGTTTTGCATCTACAATTGCAACAGGAACTTTATATTCATATCGTCCTGTACTGACTTCTTATGGTGGAGAATTAACAAAAGAAAATGAAAGCACATCGGGTCGTTTAATTTACAGTTATGCAGGAATTACAACAACACTTGGAACACAGTATGTAATAACTGCATCTGATACTGTTACTAATTTGGATATTCCAAATGCAGTTGCTCTTGGATTAAATCTTGGTGATTATCTACTAATTAACAATGAAGTCTTCAGAATTAGAACAGCAGTTACATCAGATTCGGTTGCAGTATTAAGAGCAGTTATTGGTTCCCCAAGACAGACTCATGCTACTGGTTCTGTTGTTCGTAGAATTCATGTTCGTCCAGTTGAACTTCGTCGCAACTCAATCATTAGAGCATCAGCACATACGTTTGAATATCTTGGATACGGTCCAGGAAATTATTCAACTTCACTACCAGAAAAGCAAGATAGAGTTCTTTCTCCTACAGAAAAACTATTAGCACAATCTACCAAAACTGATGGTGGTCTGGTTGTTTATACTGGAATGGATAGTGAAGGTGCTTTCTATGCTGGTAATAAGAAAATTAATTCTGCAACTGGCCAAGAAGAATCTTATGAAACTCCAATCCCAACCATAACAGGTGAAAAGGATTCTGAAAATCTGGTCAATATCATTGATACTCAAAAAGTATTTGTAGAAGCATCTGTTAAAATTGAAGGTGGACCAAATAAAAACATTACCTCTGAGTTTGATGGTCCAGTTGTATTCAATAATAAAGTTACTACAAATGCTGATATTGAAGCAAATACCTTATTCATTCAAGGTGAAGAAGAAGTATCAAGGAGATTTAGTATTAAGAGTGAGATTCCAACAATCTCCGGAAACTATGGTGATGTTGTATTCAACTCCGAAACAGCGAAGAATGATTTCGTTGGTTGGACTTATGTAACAGAAAACAAGTGGGAACCATTTGGTTGGATTGGCTATCCTGGAGTTGGTATTGCATCTGCAGGTGTTTATGTCGGTTTCTCTACGCTTATAAATCTTGTTGCAACTGGAATTACATTTACCGTTGACTTTGATAGTGAATCCGGAATTAGCACACTAACTTGGGATGCTGACCCAAGAATTGGAATTTATACTGGTGTAGATGCATCAAATTTTGTAGGAAGAGTTAAAAATCTTAATTTCGTTGGAGGTGCTGTTTCAGTATCTGGCGGAACTGATGTTGGTATTGCAACGATTTATATTTCCGCAGCCGCAGGTGCTGGAGGGACTAATCCAGGACTACCATTAAATTCTTTCCAGTGGAATGATAATGATTCATTTGCCGGACAAGATGTAATGTATTTTGACCAAAATCTAAATCAAGTTAGATTTGGTAGTTTTACAAATACTTCAGATTCAATCTTCTTTAATAATTTTGGTTCAGTTGGATTTGGTTCAACACTACCAACTGCAAAACTTGAGATTATTGCAGATAATGAAAGGTCTATTCATATTAAGTCAACAAGTGGTTCTGAAATCGTAAGAATTGAAAATACTACAAATGATACAACACCATTTGTTATTGATGAAAATGGAAGTGTTGGTATTAACACAAGTTCAATAATTGCTCCACTTGATGTTGTAGGAAATGTTGCAATTACTGGTCAAGCTAGAATTTATGAAACTGATAGAAGCAATTATGTTGGATTCCGAGTTGGTTCTTTAAGTTCCAATTTAACCTTCACTCTTCCAAATTCTTATGGAACGAATGAGTATGGACTTAAAACTAATGGTTCCGGACTTCTTTATTGGGGATTTGTATCTTCTGAAGTAACCGCAGCTGGACCTGGAATTAATATCACTAAAGCATCAAGTGGCGGTATTACAACAGCAACTATCAGTAACATTGGAGTTACTAGAGTTATTGCTGGAAATGGAATTAGTGTAACTCCATCGGCGGGTACAGGTGATATTACAATTAGTGCAACAGGTGGTGATGGTGGAGGTGGTGGAGGTGGGGTTCCAAACCTCTATCCATTCACCACTCGTGGATTCAGTATTCCTGTTTGATTAACCTGCTTCGGGTATTACAACGATATTATAAACTCCACAAACTGCACTAAAAGTTTGATTTGGTGCTAACATTATCTCTGTTGGAAGTGCAAGGGGAGATGTACCGGAAGCATTATTTGCAGCAAGTGCTACAGAAACTGGAGCTGCGCGGTTGGTGGAGCTGCTGACGTTGAAAGTAGTAATACTTGGAATCAAAGAGTCGCTACCACCAGGAAGAAGATTATAACCCGCAACCCCAATTGCAGTCAAACCACCAGTAGTAATAGGGCTCCCATTGATAACAATATCAGTGGAATAACTATAACTAACTGAGACGGAAGCTAAATTTCTCCCAATAGCCGTAGGTTGAGCTGGTTGACCAGTGCTTGTCCTACCATCACTAGTAACAGTGCCACGCGAAAGGTAAGTTTGACTGACCCCAGCCCAACTAATAGTCAGAGTTTCAGTACTATTAGTAGTCGTTAGACCCCTGCCCGCGCTCGACGATGCGCCTATAGAAGACATAAAATTAATCACAACTCTCACATTCTGACCTGTATTATTCGTATAATTAACTCCAGAAGAACCACTCAATACTTGCGAAGCCATATGATTTCCTAAAATGTTTTTTTATTATTTATAAATAACTAGAAAGGTTGGCGCTCTCCACCTATGGCTGTACAAAAGAATTTCACCATACGCAATGGTTTAGAAGTTAATAATAACCTTATCTTTGCAGACACGAACTCAAATAAGGTTGGTATTGCAACTACGAATGTTCAATACACTCTAGATGTTGATGGTACTATTGGGGCAGAGCATTCAATAATAACTGGAATTTCTACAGTAAATACATTATCCATTGGTGGAGCGGTCTCTGTAGGAAATAGTTCGGGTTCTATGGGGCAATATTTGGTCTCAACGGGAACTGGTGTTACTTGGAGTGCAGTCCCTACAGTTAGGTCTAATGATATTCAAACCGCAGGTGTGGGGGCAACAACATTTAATACAACATATACTGTCGGGTTACTTGACGTATATATTAATGGAGTTAAGTTGTCTTCAAGCGAATACACAGCTAATGATTCTGCTACCGTATCTTTAGATGTTGCTTGTTTTGGTGGAGAAACGATAGAATTCATTTCATATTCTCCTTTTGGGATTGGTATTGGTGGAACATCAATTCAAGGCATCACAATATTAGATGAAGGAACTCCAGTCGGCAGTGCTTTACAAGTTACTTCAATTAACTTTGTAGGTACATCAGTCACAGCAACTGGTTCTGGGGTTGGAGTTACTGTTTATCTTTCAGATTATGTTGCATCATCTGGTATTTCTACAGATGTGATTGGAGGAATAGCATCAGTAACATCAGTAACTACTGGAATTATAACTGCAACTGATGGATTTATAAGTGTAGGAAATACTACTCCAATACAAATATCATTAGTTGGAGACCAACTCACATTTACTGCAGTTGGTATTGGAAGTACCACTCTTACATTATTCTAAATAAGAATAACCGGAGAAACCAATGACTACAAGGAATAGAGAACTATCACAATTTGGTTCTTTTATATACGTTGAAAATTCCACACAAGAGATTGGAATTACGACCGAAGCACTTCCTTTTGTGGGAATTGGAACAACAAATCCACAGTCTAAACTTCATGTAGTTGGTGATTTGAATGTTGATGGTAATGCTGATGTTGGTATTGTATCAGCAACAGAGTATTATTTGAATGGTAGTCCTTTGGTTAATGTTGCAGTCCAACCATGGATAGTTGATGGGTCTGATATATACAGACAAACTGGAAATGTTGGTATTGGAAGCACCATACCAACAGAAAAACTTGATGTTGATGGAAATATAACTGCAACAGGAAATATTACCGGAAATAACATCAGTTTAACAGGATTTGAAGTTTCTTCTGGTATTGTAACTGCGTCGAGGTTTATTTCAACGGTAGCAACAGGCACAGCACCATTCACAGTAGATTCCCAAACCCTTGTTACTAATTTAAATGCAGATTACTTAAGAGGAAAAACCCCACCTTCCGGAACTATTGTAGGTACAACAGATACTCAAACACTTACGGGTAAGACATTAAACTTATCAAGCAATACCTTGAGTGGAACTATTTCTCAATTCAACACCGCATTAAGTGATGCTGATTTTGCAACTCTAACCGGAACAGAAACACTCACCAATAAAACACTAACTTCTCCCACAATTACTTCTATTGTAAATAGTGGAGCAAAGACTGTACCAACGGGAATTGGTACTTTTGTAATTACTGGTTCTACCGGAACTGTTAGTTCCGGAATGATTGCTGATGGAACAATTGTTAATACTGATATATCGACAAGTGCTGCTATTGCTGTTTCTAAGTTAGCATCATCAACAATTTCTGGGGTTACTCTTGGTAGCAATTTAAACAACTTAACTGCCGGTTCTTTTATAACTTATAATTCTGGTAGCACATATAATGGTTCTGCAGCAATTACAATTAGTGCTAATGGGACATCATCAAACACTGCAAATACATTAGTTGCACGGGATGCTTCTGGTGATTTTACTGCAGGAACTATTAACTGTGCTAATTTAACTGCAACATTTAATGTAACTGCTGCAGATATTAATTCAACTTCCGATGCTAATCTTAAGACTAATATTCAGACAGTAGAAAATGCATTAGATACTGTTAATTCTTTAAGAGGTGTCTCATTTGATTGGAAAGAAACTGGTAAAGGTTCTTATGGTGTGATTGCACAAGAACTTGAAGAAGTTTTACCAGAACTTGTAAGAACTGAAGGAAATAAATCAGTTAATTATAATGGTATTGTTGGAGTTCTAATCGAAGCAATTAAAGAACTAAAGAGTGAAATAGAAGAACTTAAAAAATTATAAATAGAAACAGTAAAGCCGAGTGGAGACACGAAGATGGCAACAAAAGAACTCTTTCATATAATGGGAGGGTGATAAGTGGCAATTCAGATTTCCGGAACTACTGTTATTGACAACAGTAGAAATCTTGCAAATATTGCAACTCATGATAGTACTGTCACATCAATGTGGGACAGTATTACTACAACGGCAACAAGTAAGACACTTGTAAACCGTGAGTTCTGCACTGTAACTGCAGCAACACAAACAATCACTCTTCCAGCATCTCCAAGTGCTGGATGGGAAGTTGTGATTAGTGTTGGAGATTTTACTGACACTGTTATTGGAAGAAATAGTCAGAATATTATGGGCCTTGCTGAAAATATGACTATTAACGTAAAAAATGCTACAGTAAACTTAGTTTTTATAGACGCAACAAGAGGTTGGAGGTTTAGTTAAATGTCAAATATTACTCAATTTTTTGGCTCTGGTGGAGTTGAAAGAAAGAAAAACCGTAAAATTTTTCATGGAGGGGTTGCTGGAGGTACTTATACTTGGGGAGTACCACCTGACACAACGGAAGTTGAAGTTCATTGTTGGGGCGCTGGTGGCGATGGTTCTGGTAATTCGCCGCCAAGCCCTGCTAATAATGGTGGTGGAGGTGGTGGATATGTAACTCATGTTTTTCCAGTATCTTCTTCAGATAGACTTCTAATTACTGTTGGTTCATCTCCCGGAGGAACCTCAAGTGTATCTGTCCCCACACAATCTCCCATTTCTCCAATAAGTGCAACTGGTGGGTCTACAAATCCATCAGGAGGTGGAGTAGGAGGTTCTGGTTCTTATACAATTGCCCCAGGCATTAGTACATCAAGAACTTTTAGTTCGGAGGGTGGTGATGGTGGCACCGGAACATTTTTCCCAACCATTGGCTCAGCAGGACATGGAGGTGGCGGTTCTGCCGGCAGTCCTTTCGGCAGCAAGGGTGGTAATGGAGGTCCTGCAGGGTCCGACAGTTCAGGTGGAGGCGGAGGTATAGGAGGACCCGCAATACCCACCCATGGTGGAGGAACATTGGGTAGTAAAATGGGTAAAGACCTAAATGCTGATTCTGGCGATTGGTTTTATGTTGATGAAATACTAGGATATGGAGGCGCTGACGCCAACCCTATCGGTGGCGACGGTGGTGCAGGCGCCGGCGGTGGTGGCGCAGGGCCGCGTTCATCGCCGCCGACATCCTTCTCTCCCTACTCCTACAGAGGTGGCGATGGAGGATTTCTGGGTGGTGGTGGAGGCGGCTATACGAGCCTAAACTCTGCATCGCCCAGAGCAGGTCTTGCCGGAGGCGGTGGCGGGAATTCGTATGGTGGCGCCGGTGTTGTAATAATTTACTGGTAATAAGGAGGAAACTAAAATGTCTAAATGGGTAAGAGTAGATTCAACAAACCTTGTTCAAGAGGTAATCTCATACAATCCTTTTGAGATTGTAAATGAAGCGTTCCATTCTTTTTACCACGAAGTTTCTGGTGAAGAATCTTATGGATGGTCTTATGACCCTGATACTGATACTTTTACGGCACCACCTCCACAACCAGAACCACAACCAGAACCTAAAGAAATCACAGAAGTTGAATTCAAAGCAACGTTGAAATTGTCAGAAAAAATTCTTTGGGACAACCCAGAAACTGGAACAGATGCCCAAAAAGGAGCAATTGTTACTATTAAATCTGAGTTTCCATACTATGGAATTGAAAGTATGACTGAAGAATTTGAAGTTTTAGAACAAGTTGGATTCTTCACACCAGAAAGAGTTGAAGAAATAAAATTAGCACTTTCGTAATTTTTCAATAGAAACAACTTGATTCTTAAGAGGGTCTTACCACCCTCTTTTTTATTGACATTCTTAAGAAACTAATATATAATACGAGTGAATAACATAAGGAGATTGAGATTTGGCTTTTCAATCAGTTTGGTACTTTACAAACCTGCCAGATAAAATTGTAAATATTATTGAAGAAGACCTTGCAGAAAACTTTGACCCACAACTCCAAGATTCAAAGATTGGTGGTGGAGATTATGGAACTGTAGATAAGGATAAGAGAAACGCAAAAAACGCATGGGTTCCTACAAATCACTGGGTTGCGGGTTTTGTTTGGCATTATGTCCAACGTGCAAACAGAGAAAACTTTTTGTATGACCTGACAAATATTGATGGGGAATCACTTCAATATACTGTGTATGGAGAAGGTGCGTATTATGGTTGGCATAATGATGCTGGACTTGCTTCCCACTACAAACCCGTATCTGCAGGTAATCGTGGAAATGGTGGAGAAATTGCACAAGATTTTATTAATGAAAACTGTGAGAAAGTAAGAAAGTTGTCTTTTAGTTTGCTTCTTTCGGACCCAGAAACTTATGAAGGTGGAAACTTACAACTATTAGATGAAGCAGGAAAATCTTATATTGCTCCAAGACAAAGAGGAACGATTATTCTCTTTGACTCTCGCACACAACACCGAGTTCAAAAAGTAACTAAAGGTGTTCGTAAGAGTTTAGTTGGTTGGACTGTTGGACCTCGTTGGAAATAAATGGAATTTGTAAAAGAATACAATTATTCAAAAATAATAACAGAAAAAGATCAAAAAAAAGCTAAAAATCTTATAGATGATCTCTTTAAAACTGGAAATTGGGATAATTCTAAACCAAAATTTCAAACTCATCTGAATTTATTTTTATATGAGGAATTGGAGATTTTTAAAAAAACATTTCTACAGTCGTGTTCAGAATACCTTGAAATAAAAAATATTTCAGAATATAAGATTTATATGTGGTGCTACAAAACCAATCTAATTAGTAATTTTTGGGATAAAAGAGATTTATGGCATTGTCATAATGATAGTAACCCAAATGCAATTAGTGGATTGTACTATTTGAGAAATTTTAAAAATGAAGGAACTGAATTCAAAAATTTTAAAATAAATCCCCAACAATATACCTGGTACATTTATCCCTCACATATCTTACATAGACCTCCCAAAACAAAATCTTTTAGAAATAGATATACCATAGCAGCAGATTTGTGGAAATAAAAAATTATGGCAGAACAAATGACACAAGAACAGATTGACTGGCAAGAAAAAGTCAATACTGGAACATCACCAACAAACAACGAAGAGTTTGATAAGAATGGATATTTGGTTCTAAGAAATCTCTGGGACCCTAAAGACCTTTATTGCGAACCACCAACAATCAAAGGTCAATATAATTACTTTGGAAAGGTTGATAAGTTCAACCATATTCCTGTAGAAAATCAGGTAGAAGGTTCTACTTCAAGGTATTATTGGCCCCCATACAAGTTTGCACATTCTCAGATTCGTCTAAAACTTGAGGAAGCAATCGGTAAGAAACTTTATAATACTTATTACTATGATAGGTTTTATAATCCAGGTCAAGCACTGACGAATCATGCAGACCGTCCTGCATGTGAAATCTCAGTAACTGTTCATATTGGTTCTAATATCAGTACTCCATGGCCGATTTGGATTAAGACACCAGATACTTATGATGATGCTAAGAAGAGAACTCTGGTTCTAAAGAAAGGTGAAAATCGTTCAGTGATTTTAAATCCTGGTGATGGTATGGTTTATAAAGGTTGTGAGAGACCACACTGGAGAGACCCAATGCCAACTGAATATCGTAGAACTTGGTATGGTAGGAAAATAGAGAAAGAAGGTTTGTATTATCATCAAGTCTTTTTTCATTATGTTCTTGCTGATGGTATAAGAGCACATTGTGCTAATGATATGGCAAGTTGATTTGAGGAGGGGCAACGCCCTCCTTTTTTTATAAATATTTAAAACATACTAAAGTAAAATGGCGGCAGTAAGTGCAGTAAATCTAGTTATTCAAAAAGGCACTTATTTTGAGGAGACTTTCTTTTTGGCTGCTGAAGATGGTTTGGGACTGAATTTAAATAATAAAACAGCTACTGCTAAACTAAAAAAACATCCAACTGCTGGAATTGCTTATACTTTTTCAACCACACTTACAGTTGCTGATAGTACTGTGAAAATATCAATGAGTTCTGCGGTTACTGCAACATTACCGAGTGGTAGGTGCGTTTATGATTTAATATTAACTTACACGCCTAGTGGAATGATTACAAAAGTTATAGAGGGAAACGTAATCGTACAGGAGACCGTATCCGCATGACTATCAAAGTAACTGCAACAAGTTTAAACCAGACTACAGTTAGAGTAGCACCAACATCCAAAATTAAAACAACAGTCGCATCAGGAGTAATCATGGCTAGAACTCTAGTTGAACTATTAGACGTTGATGTTTCTGATGTAAATGATAAGTATGTGATTATGTATGATGCATCTACGCAAAAATATACCGCAGTAAATCCGGATGAAGTTCTTTCTGCGGCCACAACAGAACCAATTCAACCTGGTCTTCCATCAGACTTTGAAAATCAACTGGATATTGATTTAGATGACCGCATTGACCTTGATGCCGGAACATTTTGATAACTAAATAAAGATATAAAAAAGAAAAAAAGAAGATGGCCGCACCTGTTTTACAGTTTAAGAGAGGTCTTCTTACTAATCTCCCTGGTTTAAGGGCAGGCGAACCTGGTTTTACTACAGATAGTTACGATCTGTATGTTGGTCTTACCTCAGAAACTTCAACCAATAAGTTTTTTGGTTCTCATAGATATTGGACTAAGGAAACTACTTCTACTGGTAGTGGAGTTAATCTTGTAGAAGGAACTTCTAATGGTTCCGATTACATTACGATTAAGTCACCAGATTCACTTGCTGGAATCGTAACTTATACACTTCCTGGTACTCAAGGTACAGCAAGTTCTGTTCTTACAAATGATGGAAGTGGAAATCTAACTTGGGCAGGTGGTAATGCAAACCCAGTTTTTACTGGTATTGCAACATTTACAGATACCACTGATAATACCTTAGGAGATTCTGATACTGGTTCCGTTCAAATTGATGGTGGTCTTGGAATTGATAAGAATGTTACAGTTGGTGCAAATCTGAATGTTCAGGGTTATTCAGAATTTGTAGGAGTATCAACATTTGGTAGTAACCTTGATATCAATGCATCTGCAGACATCTCTACTAACTTAACTGTAGGGCAAAATCTTTCGGTTACTGGGGTTTCTACATTCACTGGATTAGTTGATGCGAATGGTGGTGCAGATATTACTGGTCAGGTAACTTTAAATAATAACCTATCAGTTACTGGAGTTTCTACATTTGCAGGATTAGTTGATGCTAATGGTGGTTTAGATGTTCTTGGACATTCTGAACTTGATAATGTAAATGTATCTGGTATCATTACTGCTGCGAGTGTAGTATTTGGTTCTGGTACTGCAATTACTTCTGTTGATACTGATTTATCCACTGTTTCTGGTTCTAATGATACTCTAGCATCAGCAAAGGCAATTAAAGATTATGTTGATTCTCAAGTCACTGCTGCAGATTTAGATTTTGCAGGTGATACTGGAACTGGTGCTGTTGATTTAGATTCTCAGACTTTCACTATTGCGGGTACTGCAAGTGAGATTGTAACTTCAGCATCAGGTCAGACAATTACTATTGGACTACCTGATAATGTAATTGTTGGTGCTGCACTAACTGTTACTGGAGCACTTGATGTTAATGGTGGTGGTACAATTGATAATGTAAGAATTGGTGTTGCTGGAGATAATGAAATTGATACTTCTTCTGGTAATCTAACGATTGATTCTGCTGGTGGAACTGTAACAATTGATGATGAACTAATTGTTTCTGGTGATGTAAGAATCAATGGTAATGATATTAGAGCAAGTGATGGTAATGTTAATATTACACTTACTGATGGAACATTAACTACATTTGCTGGCGATATTGAAGTTAATGGAAATAATATTAAGGCAAGTGATGGTAATACAAATATCACTATGACTTCAAATACCCTTACAGAAGTTAAGGGTGATTTGCAAGTTACTGGTGATGAAATCAAAGGTTCTGGTGGAGCAACTGCACTGACCTTATCTGGTACAAATGTTATTGTTGCAGGTGATTTAACTGTTGGTGGTAATGATATTATTGCGTCTGATGGAACAACTGCACTCACACTTACTGCTGTAACTGGTGCTGTTACAACTGCAAATGATTTAACAGTTGGTGGAAATCTTTATGTTTCTGGTAACACAACCCAAGTCAATACTGCAGCACTGACTGTAGAAGATAGAACAATTGATTTGGGTATTGTAAATGGTGCGGCTCCTGCATCAGCAACGACTTGGGACTTGGGTGTTCTGTTTAATTATTATACTGGTGGTGCTGCAAAGAAATCTGCTGTTGTTTGGGAACATTCGGATGCAAGATTTAAGTTTGCAAGTATTATTGATGCAGACTCAAATGGTACTGATGCAAATACTCCACAACTCGCAGTAAATACTTTTGCACCAATTGAAATTGGTGCATTATGGGTGAATGATTGTGCAGGAACTTCGCAAGTTATTTCTTGTACTGGAACTGAAAGATTCCTTGAGAACATTACTGTTGACGCCGGAACATTTTGAGGTTAATTAAATAAGTCCTAAATACACCTAGGAAACTGGGTGTATTTTTTTATGTCTGAAGAAGATTTGAAATTGGTTCTTTCAAAATACCAACAAAAGACTTTTGAGTTATTGAATCAGAATATTGTATTAGAAACTCAAGTAGAAAAACTCAATGCAACTGTACAATCATTAAGTAATGAACTTGAGAAGTTGAAGAAACCTAAAAGAGGAACAAAGGCAGAAGGAGATTTTGAATAATGGCTTTAGGGCACGGACCAAAAGTAGTTACTGATGGATTAGTATTAGCACTTGATGCTGCTGATGTTAGTTCTTATCCCGGTTCTGGTACTACTTGGAC